>Ga0209489_102703_pt1 | contig 35663 bp, 22 predicted proteins | sample SiratrowhiteBW_FD_187527 | JGI IMG/M metagenome (GOLD analysis project Ga0209489, IMG submission 187527) | Root nodule microbial communities of legume samples collected from California, USA - Siratro white BW (SPAdes) (version 2) | ecosystem: Host-associated > Plants > Roots > Nodule | place... | reverse complement strand
AAACCGGATTCGACCTGGCCTAAGACCAGTCAAGGCCCTTGTAAGAACAGAAACATTTCAGTTTTAAATAGAAATGAAAGTTTTTATTTGTCTCTAAACGTTTTTGTTTTTTACATTAAAGCAGAAAGAAATCGTAAACCTAGAATGGACACCTTAAATCTTTGTGTGCAGAATCTTAGCCATGGGTAGAAACAGGCTGGGGTATGAGATCGCACAAAACACTTATACCAAACTCATGCTCCGCTTCCTCAAATACTCAACCATCAACGTTATGTTGACGAGTCACATCTCCCCTTCTAGCAATGGGAAAAGAGCTGCTGAGAATGAATGCTTCCTCACGACTCTTGAAATGGTCTTCCAGTATTTAGGTTTCATAAGGTTGTGAGCTTCATTTACATAGAACATCTAAGGTAGGATTAGAATTTATGTATTATAATTAAGGTTTTGCAAGTTTGTTATAGAAATTAGCTTATTAAACCACCCTCTATATCTTACATCTTATGTAAACGGCCTTTGTATTTCGTATTTAATTTAATTCTTTTATTGATAAAAGAAAAAACACTTTCTCACCATTACTGATCATGATGGCGTTAAGTTCTACGATTTACATTGATTTTGTTCATTTAGTTAAAGATAACGGTATTAGAATAGACATTCTAGGCTACTAATATGTATCTCTACAAGTAAGTGACTTCAGAACCGAAAATTTGATTTTAAATAGCGACTCTTTATACTTTTTCAAATAATATTTTATCATCTCCATCGTGTAGCTAGTTGCGACATCCATCTTTTTAACAAAATAAAAAGAAATCGTGGAAGATAACATCACTGTTGTGAAGGAAGTGGCATGAGTAGTTGTTGGGTTGGTTATTTACTATGTTCATCAAATGAAGTAGAAGGAATGTTCCAAAAGCAAGGATAAATACTAATTGCTCAACTGTATATTTCATTAATGTTTTTTAGATTGCGAAAACTATTTTCAAAGGTCTAAATTGGTTAAAATCTTTCAAAGTTCAATTCACCTCCCCTCTTGAACTCAGCCTAAAACGTTTTCAATTGGTATCAAGAGCTAAGTCTTGAAAGTTATTCAAGTTTTCGATCCTATGGCTGAGGGAAAGTTACATTTTGGTGAGGGTGCTTCTATAAATAGACCTCCTTTGTTCAGTGGTATTAACTATCAGTTTTGGAAAATCCGAATGAAAATCTTTATTGAATCTTTGGATAGAGGTATTTGGGATGCAATTGTGAATGACCCTTATATTCCTAAAACTGTTATTGATGGTACTGCTGTTGACAAGCCTTGGTCTGAGTGGAGTGCAGAAGAAAGCAGGAGAGCTCAGTTTGATTGCATAGCAAAGAATATTGTAACATCTGCTTTGAATATAGATGAGTTTTTCAGGGTTTCGCAGTGCTCTTCAGCCAAAGAAATGTGGGATGTCCTAGAAGTGACTCACGAAGGAACAAGTGATGTCAAGAGGGCAAGGAAGCATGCATTAATTCAAGAATACGAAAGGTTTCGCATGCAGGCATGAGTTGAGAATGAAGCTCTGTGAGGTTGATAAGCCAGTTGTGGAGCTAATAAGCCAACTGAATGAGACTCTGATGAGCTGAGAATGAAGCTCTGATGAGCTGAGAATGAGGCTCTGATGAGCTGAGAAGCTGAGATGTCTATACACCTCTCGGTGTGGCGTTGAGATGTTTATACACCTCTCGGTGCGGCGCAGAGATGTTTATACACCTCTCGGTGTGGCGATAGATATTTATACACCTCTCGGTGTAATGATCGCGGATGGAGGTCTTATGGTGAGCCAAGAGTACCTGAAGCTGGAGCCACCTTTCGGTCAGCCATAATGATCATGAATAGAGGTCTCATGGTAAGCCAAGAGTACTTGAAGCTGGAGCCACCTTTCGGTCGGCTGTAATGATCACGAATGAAGGTCTCATGGTAAGCCAAGAGTACCTTAAGCTGGAGCCACCTTTCGGTCTCATGGTGAGATGTGTGACGTTGCCCATCGATTCTCTTGAAAACCAAATTAAGAAGAGACTGCAGAGATTAAATGTGTTATTTTGAATATAATAATAACAAATTTTTAACAATCAACTATTGAAATAAGATAATTTATATTTCAAAAATTAAGAATATAAGGGAAATTATCTGAGTGATGGTCTCTTATGCTGAATGAAGTCCTGAACATGTTGGATGATGATGTAAATGGGAATAACAGTTATGCTGACGATGTATGTGTCACTGAGACGGGCTTAGTGCCACCAAAGCCACTTTTCCCTGCGGGTTGTGCTTGGCTAAAGCACCGCATCATGGTCTTGAGTGGTTTCAATTGATTGCGGTACACGGACTGAGCTTATAGGAGCTTATTCATTCATAGCAGAAGCAGTAGATTGACTTCATCTTCATTGGGAATACAAGTATATCGAAATTTTCTTTCCAGTGATATAACTATATTATTTTGAACATGACAAGCTTTTAACAATCAAACTATTGAAGCAAGATAAAGCATATTTTGATAATTAAAAAGATTAGGAAATTTATTGAGCGATTATCTCTTGTGCTGCCCCAGGTAAGATTTGTTGGATGCATGAACATTAGATTTAAAGATCTAGATGAGTTCTTCCAATTTTGTTGATGAGTGAATGCATAAACCAGTACTCTTTCTCTCCTTATAGCGGCTTCATGCTTGCTTAGTAACTTAGTTTCAATTTGTGCTTTTGATTGCAGGCCACAACTTCAGGATAGTTGAAGTTGATCCCTTCCCTTTCTCGCTTGGAGGTCTGACTGCCATGTACGCGAAGTTTAACGTGGAGGAGTGAGGGTTATAAAGAGGTAGGCATGGATCACCACGTTAATGTGGCATAGTGACCTAACAATTTTCAATACAGAGACAAGAACCACAACAATAGTTTGATGCTGTAGGGTTGGGTGTAAGAAGCATCGATGGCTACCACTGTTAAAGTGTGATTGGCTGTCATGAAAAAATGTTGCTCATGAAGCAGCTCCATGATCCTTTTACGTCATAGACGGTAGCCTTAACAAAGTTGCCAAAATCAGTGTGAGAGACATTCTCATTTGTAAAGAGTTTCTTCTATCGATTCTAAAACATTGTGAAGTTTTTTGAGATGATCCCATTTTGGTTAAGCAGTGTTCGTATTCATCACGAAGAGCATCGTAATCGTATGTAGTGGTTGTCGCGGCTATTGTCGGACGAAAAAAACCCACATTTTTCGTCCCTCGCGCCACTCTATTTTCTTCCATGGCGTCTCCTTCGCGTTGCAGGCGCATTGATCAGTTTTACGTGTCAAAGGAACAGAAAGCTACGTCGCTGGTTTGTGAAGCAGGAAAATCCAAGAAGGTGCCAGGCATGGGCTAAGAACAAATTAACCCTTCCAATTCTAACTTTGCTGGGAACGCTAGAATCGACGATGCCACAGTGACCGTTTCAAATAACACCACTTCCAACTATTATGATGGCTCGTGCGACATTGATATTGCTAGCAAGGATAATATTGATGTATTCTCAGAGCGGCGTGACCTTAGTGCTTTCAAGGGGCATCTGTTGAAAATGGCCAGAGTATAGGGCTGAAATGGTTGTGAGGTGTGGGAAAGCTTTGTGAGGGTGCAGCTGTTGTGGAGGTGAATGGGTATTGCAACTTTTAAGGTTTCCTTCGAGGGGCTTCCGGTGGCGAAAAGCCGCGGCAGCGAGGTGATTGTGGTGGATTCGGTGTTGCGGAGGAGATTGAAGTTGCACCACAGTGGTGTCTTGAGACAGTAGCAAGGTTGGTGGTTACGTACCGCGCGACACCACTGCTACCGTCAACATGGGTGTTGCGGAGGAGGTTGACGACGGTGGCTGTAATTCTGTGGCTTCCAACAGCAGCAGTGGTGGTTTAAGGGGGAAGAGATTATAGGTTTTTGGAGGATTGAGGAGAGGGTGATGAGGTGTATGGCAGCGCTGTGGCATGGTGGGAGTTGACATGCAGGTATATTGGCTTGGTGGCAAAGTGCATGAAGAGGGGTGCATTTGTCATCTTAGGCTCCGCGGGCGTAACCTTCGCTGTCGGAGGTGTAGTGCGGTGCATGGTGGCTGAGTTGAAGGATAGTGTAGCAGCAACTACCTCCTTGATGCTTTTGTCAACACCGGAACACTTTGTGTTGGAAGCCTGAGTACTCACTCTGGTGTTCTCTCTGATGACAACGATTTCCACTTTCTTCTGGTGCGTAGGAAGACCATGGAGGTTGAAGCAGTTAACGAGCAAGGCATAGAGAGCAAGCTCCTTTTCCAAGAACCTACGCTTCAACTCTGATATGGCTTTGAGTTTTGTGGCTTGACTGGACTAGTTGTTGTACGGGAGTTGAGCCCTTTGGAGTTCTGGATATGTTGCTTTAATAGTGGTGACCCCATTGAAGAATCTTGCAACGAGAGCCTCCATGACTGCCATATTTTTGCCATTTCCTTGGTAAGTTTTGGTCAGATGATCGGAGAAGAGATCCCTCTTCAAATCACACTCCCGAATGAAGCACGAGAGCTCCTCGTCGGAAAAGTCAGCAAAGGAGGTTGTGTCGATCGAGGTCGATCTCTCTGGGTGGAATGAGATTAATGCCTTATCGTTTCTCCTCTTTGCCCTCTCTTTCCCTCATGGGTGATTTTATTCGGATGAGATTGGCATTGGTGATATGTGACACCCTGGTGATTGAGTTTAGACTATTCTAGTTCATTGATTACTGTGTTGTAATTGGAAACCTTGGCAATGCCTTCATAGCACTCAACATGCTTGAGAAGAGTTTGAGGGTCTATGTCTGAGACACCGTTGATGACATAGCGGAGATCTTGGGCTCCTACTTTCTCGGTTGAACTATATTATCCGCAGGCCTTTTGATATATGTGAGAGTAGCTTCGGTACCTATTGTTCTCCAAACTAGGAGTCATAGTTCTGAACATGGATTGTTAATAATTCATGGAATAAGACATAAATGCATTAAAATATTTGAAAAAAAATCATGGATCTGCACTCGGTGATCAATGGGATAAGATATTAAAATATTAATTCTTGTATCGCGTGCTGAGCAGAAGATTAAGTACAATTCGCCTTGACTTTTTGTAGAAAAGGCTTCGCAAGCACAAACCTTAGTTATAAAATGGTCGAAAGAAAAAGAAAAGAGTAGTTAATCAAACCCATTTATGACCAAGCTTAAGAAGTTGTTTAAGCGTGGTTCCCGAATCATCTAACTGGTAACGAGTGAGAAATCCAGACGTGAAACAAAAAATTAGAGGCTCTTGTTACGCTGAAGGAGATCATGGGCAAGTCATCACCATTGTTGCGAAGTCAATTTCAGTTCCACGGTGGGTACCAAAATATTTTAGCAGAAAAATGTTTTAGCAGAAATCGGTTGGCTCTAGCAACAACAATATTTTCTAGAGTTGCACAGGTCAAGTCAGTTTAGGGTTAAAGTTTGCAGGGATATAAATCAGAGTTTAGAAATACCTAGTTTAATGTGAATGAGCCTTTATTTATAGACGTAGTAGTGGGCTTAATGAGTTTGAGCCCATTCTATTGTATTTTGTTATTCTGTGATTTTATAACAGAGATATTCAGAATTGTTATTATAATCTAGTTGTGCCTTAATGAACCGTATAGTACAGATATAATGGAAAGTGAAACGAGAGACAAAACCGAGAGAAAAAATCTCATTAGAGAGAAAAATTAAAAGAATAAACCAATACAAGAAGGCAAATGGATCGTCTCTTTTCTTTATTGTTATCTCATCTCTTTCTCAAGTTTTCACTAGACCATTTTGAGATCATGGTATTTTAAAAGTATAATTATCTTAATTTAAAATATCCATTGTTATGTTAAATATATTAGATAATATATTTTATTTCAAACATAAAAAATTGCAAGCATAATAAGTTATTTATGCATAAATTCTTATTATAGGTGAATGAATTTACATTATCTGTTGCTTTTTTTCGTTTGAAATATGTTTGAACTTTGAAAATATATTAATGTAAGAAAAATAAATGTCATTGTTAAAGATTTGTGGTCAAATAGAAATGTATATAGATGAAATTTTTAATGTAATTTTTGTAGTGTTTTATTTATTTAATTCAAACTTGGTTTGTTTGAAATCTCTTCTTAGACATATCTGACAATGGCAATGTCATAATTTAAATGTTGCCATTATCATTTAAATCATGTGCTGACGTCAGTGACAATTCCAAATTAGTAATGTCTTAATGTAATCATAAAAAAATTCAACTCAAAATTTGATAATACTACAAATTGACAAAAATAAGTACCAAATTTATATAATGGGAATACAATATCTTTAAATGCACTTGTAAAACATAGCATAACAGTAAACGTGTATATAAACTACAAAATAATTTGCTACATAACAAAAAGTACACAATGTAAACAACATAAATGAAAATGGGTATATAAACTACAAAATATATTAATGACCATTAAAGGAGATAAGTTCTTATGGTTTCAATATAAAAGAAACCACGTCGCATGGTCAACAAATAATAATAAAAAACTACACAATTAGAAAATGATAAGAATTTTAATGTCTTGGTCGGCCTCTTTGCATGGTCCCACAAAAGCTATCTTCACCCCTTCCCGAAAACTGTGAAATACCCGTAGTTAGAAATTAAATTTGTAGACAAACCACAGTTGTCTTTTTAATGCAAAAACGAAAGCCCTAGTACCATATAAAGTAATATTTCGAGCCACCCATTAACTGAGGTTCTGTTTTCTTGCAGCAGAAATATACAATGAACTTTGTAATAGAAACTTTGCCTTTATACAAGCAATATCCTTGCAGAAGATGGAGATCTTGCATGTTCCTCGAGTGAAACCTCCACAAGACAGTCTAACACAATTTTGATATACCTTAAAATACTACAAAAATTGTACATGAGTGACAATAGGGTGTTGTAGCACCATTTTGGAAAAAGGCGAAAAATAAAAGCATTAGACAAATGAAAGAGGAAATGAATGCTTACCGAAAGCAGAGAAGGAGACTTTGAAAATTTAGACAATATAGTTTCATAAAAGACAGTGGGCAATATTTTGATGTTGAACTTTGTCACTTGAAAAGAATATACAATACGTTGAACCAAAATTATCCTGCAACTAAAAACATTCTTGTTACCGCCACTGTAGAATTCAACATTATTAAATTTGTTTTCATAAACGATGTGACTTTATTTTAATTACTCTGTACACGTTATTGAATAGAACATCAACTGCTTGATTGCATCATAAGTTGAAGTGTTGTAACTAAAATAATATTTGTCTATTAATCAATCTTAACAATATGCAAATGACGAAAGCAACCAACATTTTTTATGTTCATAAATAAATCAATAACAATTGTCATATCATAACACAACAATAGAAGATAGAAAGCAAGAAACAATAGTATAGTTGAAATAATGCATGTAAACCACCACCAAACAGTTGGTGTTATAAACCACATTAACATTACTTGCAATTAAATATTGATGTATAAAATAAGAAACATTCATAAATTGTTCTATGGCAAAACAACTGACAAACTTATCACTTAACAAATAATTATTACAAAAATTCTACAAAAATAATACAAAATTACAAAACGACAATAAGTATTTTGTTATTGGAAAACGTGGTACACCTCGAAAGTTGCTTCAAAGCCTTCACGTAATAGGTTAAATGTGCAAAAATCCTTCCATCCTTTACCAATCTTGGTTGACCTCTTTGGAATTCCTGGTCAACAGTTTGCATTTGACAGCTTCATATCGACCATGAAAAACGACATAGTTGAACCTTGCTTCGCGCATATAGTTGGCAAAGTCACGGGCAAATCCTATAAAAAAATATTATTTTGAATGACTAAACAAAAAATATAAGGAATGATAGAAGCTAATTGAAAACGATAGACCAAAAGAAAAACCCGACAAAAGGAGAAAAAATGTTTCTGAAAAACAATTTCATGAGAGATTTGGGTAAGAAGAGGGGAGTTGTAGAGATGTCTAATGAAAACAAAACCTGTGAATATAGAGGTTGGAAACCTTGGAAATGATACCAAAACATGGTAATAATTCTAAGCAAACCACTAGTGGAAAAAAAGACCTTTTACATCAGTTCTGAAAGGCTTTCAATATTGGTATACAAATCGACATAGATGCAGACGACATAGAAAGTCCTAAATACACTAATCCATTATATAACAGACGTAATATATGTGAGCACTACATCGGTTTAAGAGAGAAATAGACATCATACAACCAAGTCAAATAACACTAGAGAGGGATACTTTCTGGTGCTAGAACCGAGGTAGTATACTAAAAAAATAAAAAAGAAATTTGAACCTATTACGTCGATTCCCAACCTTGCAACTGATGTAATAGGTGGTCATTACGTCGGTTTCCCAACAACCGACGTAATATCCCTTGCTATAGGTTGGGTATGTGCCATTCTGTTAAGCACTTATTACGTCAATTAAGGATATAACTGACTTAGTTATCTATTTACTATATCAGTTAAGATCATAACGAACTTAATATTTATCATTTTTTTTAAATGCAGATTGGATTTGGTTTCTACCCAAACCTGCATAATTTTATACACACAAAACTAGTCCCATATTTCTTAGCCAAAATAGAATTGCATTCCACATAAATATAACATACAATATACACTTTTATATATATATATATATATATATGTAATTTACATTTATGTCTACAATGTATACATATATAACGTTGATTCTTAGAGTTGAAACCGACATTATATGTGCATCTTTACTTTAATATATTTAATTTTGTTTTTCTTTTTATTTTTTTCAGGTATATGTAACGTTGGTTCCCAAGGTTGGAATCGAAGTTATATGTGCACCTCTAGTTTAATATAATTTAATTTTTTTTAGACACATATAATGTCAGTTTCCAAAAAACAGTTAAACAAAAAGTAAATCAATTATAATGACTGTACAACACGCACATCTCAATGTGCATAACAATAACAGCAGAGAGAAGACATCTAATCAATGACAACTATTGTTAAAAGATTCAAAATTTAATCACTGTGCACAACATCCACACTAGAACATAGAACATAAAAGACATGTAGAAGTAAATTTAGAGTTTAAGATATAAGATTTAATAATTATATTTGAGTTGATTTAAGATGAAAGTATATAATAGGTTGAGTTGTTTGAATTAAAGAAAAGATAGTGAGATTTGAATGTAAAGTTTATAAAAATTTATGAATAATGTGATGTGTGTGATAGATAAAATAATTTTGTAGTAGATGAACTTATAGTTAAAATTAATTTAAAGTTAAATATAATTAAATTGTTCAGTATGATTAATGAATTATTATTTTTAATTATAAAATTATTAATTATTTTAAAATAAAAATTAAATTATTATTGTTAATAATATTATTGTTATTTAATTAATTTATTTTGATTATTATTATAATTATAATTTTATGATCATTTTATAATTTTATTATTATAATTATTGTTTATGATTTTTTTTTTTAGTTTTTAATATTAATATTATTTTTTTGTGATTATTTTATAAAATTTTTTAAATTTATTATTATTTTAGTAGTAATAATAATTATTAATTACTATTAAGTTATATTACATAATTAATTATATTTATTTTATTATAATATAAATTTAGATATTAATAAATCAATTATATTAAATTAATTGTATAAAAAATATAATAGAATTGCCTTTCTTTCCAAATGATTGGAAGCGTGAAAACAATGACAAAGACTGTATTAGCAAGGTTTTCCCATAAAAAAACAACTTTGAATATGAAGGAAAACAGAATATCAAAGCTTTGTTTGTGGTCGAATAAAGGATTGAACTATTGAACTAGTAATTATAATATATTTTAACTTAAAATGTAGTGGAAGAAAAAAAATATATAAATCTTTTAAGTGACTAGTGCAGAAAGCATTCAATCATGATTGCTCGAGACCGAGATAGCTAGATACCGAGTGATCAAGAAGAAGAGTGCTCAGAGATAAAAGTCGAGTATCCAAAGACTAAAAGTATAAGAGGTTGAATGGTAGAAAAGTGTCGTCGCCAAATAACCAAATTGCCAATTTATAAAACAAAATAGAAATAATAATATTATATTTATAAATTTTATTTTTTATTCTAACACTTATCGTTTTAATTGTTTGTATAAGAATATGATCGAGAAATGTCTATCATTATAATAATTTGAATGAGGATTAGAGTTGTAAACAATAATATTAGTTTGTTTAATAAAACATAAATTTACATCATATCAAGTGTAAACAGAGTATACAAAACTGACTTTTTAAGATTGTTTCCCTAAATCTGAACCAGTATATAAAATCGAATTGCTAAGTTAATGTCCAAAATCCAAACTGAGTACCCAAAACCGAATTGCTATGTTAATGTTCAAAATCCGAATTGAGTATCCAAAATCGACTAGTTAAGACCATCTTCCTAAATATGAATCGAGTTTCCAAAACTGAATGTTAATATCATCTTCGTAAATCTGAACCAAATACACATAACCAATTGATTATTCAATTAAAATAACTTTAAAATAAATTAAAGTTACATACAAGCTAGCTTACTATTGATTCTTATGGGTACATATCATATTTACAAATTGCATTTTTTATTCTAACACTTATAATTTTAATTGTTTGCGTAAGAATATGATTGAGGAATGTCTATCAATATAATAATTTCAATGAAGATTAGAGATGTAAACAATAATATTAGTTTGTCTAATAAAACATAAATTTACATTACAACAAATCCGAAGTGAATATCCAAAACCGACTTGTTAAGATTATTTTTCTAAATCTCAATTTAATACACAAAACCAATTGATACTAAAATAAAAATAATTTTAAAATAAATTAAAGTTACATAAAAGCTAGCTTACAATTGATTCTTATGAATACATATCATATATATTCAGATTCTACTACTTATATTAGAGATATCCAAATTCTATGAATTGGTCTTTAGATACACTTATAAAACATTATTATCGTAAACGTGTATATAAATTACAAAATATATAAATCACCATTAAAGGAGATAAATTATTATGGTTTCAACATAAAATAAACCATGTTGCATGGTCACAAAATAATAATAATAAAAAATATATAATTAGAAAATAATAAGAACTTTCATGTCTTGTGTTTATTAATTTATTTAAATTTTATTAATAATTGAAATAATTGAACAAATGTTTAATTTTTATATTATCATATATATATATATATATATATATATATATATATATATATATATATATATTAAAAACATTAACTTTTTTTTAACAAAAATACTTGACAATTATTAGATATTAAATATTTGTTGAATTATATTAAGCATCAACAAAATTTCAATAAAATTAATATTTATGTATTAAAAGTGCTATTTTCTTTGTTATCTTAAAAAAAACGTGCATACTTAATTATAGTAAATCGATCATTTACCTCACATAATTTATTTACTTGTGGGAGATATCTGTACTTTATCTTTTTTTATGAATATTATTTTAAGCAACCATTCATAATTTTCTTTATATCCACCTTATTGTCTCCTATATATATGTCTAACTTTAATTAAATAGACTATTAAAGTTAATTAATTATTAAAATGATAATTTGGAGCATATAGTACGACTTAACATTTCTAGATTTGAATAGGGATTAGGTTATTAAATAGTACTTGCAGTAATTTTCAGACGACAAACAAAAATATACAGGCAGAATATTAGCATGTAAACATTGTTGAAGTAAATTAAAAGTACCAAAAGTAGAATAAGCAACATAAAAAAAATAAATAAATAAACAAGTTGGAGTTTGGTGCATTTTGTGTAATTAACAACTAAGACACTAAAACGTTTTGAAAATAAGATATAATTTAACTTTTAAAGTGAAATTATTTATTTCTCAAAAATAAATTTTAAATATAAATATAAGTACGATATCTATAAAAACTAGTTAATAACACGATTTTTAACGTGTTTCGATGTTGTTTGTAATAATTTTTAATCATTTAATCAATACTCTAAAAGACATTAGTTAACGAGATTGTTTTAAAAAATTATTTTATTATTTCTTCCAGAATTAATTTCACTACTTAAAAGATTAAGTTATATTTTCGATAAAATTTGAAATCAGATTTTAATAAAAATATAAAATAATACAAAAATTTTTGTTATTTAAAGTTTTAAGGAAAACATATTTTCAATTTAAAAGATTCAAAGATAATATTAAATATTTTGTTAAACTTATTGAAAATAGAAAATATCAACAAAATAACTAGACTTAACAAATATATTTTATTCTTTCATGTAAGAATAAACATAAATATAAAACTCCTACATCATATGAATAAATTATTGAAGATATATATAAAAAGAAATCAGTACAAAAGAAATGATGAAGAAAGGAGTACTGAAGTTAAGACTTAAATACAATTTCACTAAAGATCAACAAGGAAAATTTAAATATAAGTCAGGAGCTTTAAAACGTAATAGAGAAAACTATTGGAAAATTTAAATAGAACCATAAATATAAAGGCAAAGACAAAGTTACGAAATAAAATCTCACAACGTGAGCATACTTTTACTTTGCCAAAAACTGTAACTCCCTCGCATGTTGCAGCACAGGAGAATAACTTTCTGGATCAAAATCAGACCTCATCATACCCAAAACTTCGTCCTACGACCTCGAACTTGGGGGACAAGGGGCATACAGAAAGGCAAGAAGTACTCACCCAAGAAATATTTTTTTTGCAAAATTATAATCATTCACCTTTTGTGACGAATCCTCGAGCTTGGGAGAGAAGTGTATTGTACTGGCCAACAACACTTGGATTACAGACCACATGATTGGCAACTGATGTGCTCGATTTAACCCAAATACTCCTTGGCCACATCATATTATATTATTAAACTTCGTGAACATTGCTAGACAATCATTACAACAACCGTCTCTCAAAATTATTGTCATACAGTTGACCTCTATAAATAGCGTGTGAAATTAATGTACTTAGAAAGGTATGCATTCTAATTCCTCTTATAGCTGCCCAACATCCGCAAAAGAAGAATCAGATGAGTAACTTTGCAACAGAAACCGGATTCGACCTGGCCTAAGACCAGTCAAGGCCCTTGTAAGAACAGAAACATTTCAGTTTTAAATAGAAATGAAAGTTTTTATTTGTCTCTAAACGTTTTTGTTTTTTACATTAAAGCAGAAAGAAATCGTAAACCTAGAATGGACACCTTAAATCTTTGTGTGCAGAATCTTAGCCATGGGTAGAAACAGGCTGGGGTATGAGATCGCACAAAACACTTATACCAAACTCATGCTCCGCTTCCTCAAATACTCAACCATCAACGTTATGTTGACGAGTCACATCTCCCCTTCTAGCAATGGGAAAAGAGCTGCTGAGAATGAATGCTTCCTCACGACTCTTGAAATGGTCTTCCAGTATTTAGGTTTCATAAGGTTGTGAGCTTCATTTACATAGAACATATAAGGTAGGATTAGAATTTATGTATTATAATTAAGGTTTTGCAAGTTTGTTATAGAAATTAGCTTATTAAACCACCCTCTATATCTTACGTAAACAGCCTTTCTATTTCGTATTTAATTTAATTCTTTTACTGATAAATGAAGAAACACTTTCTCACAATTGCTGACCATGATGGTGTTAAGTTCTACGATTTACATTGATTTTGTTCATTTAATTAAAGATAACGGTATCAGAATAGACATTCTAAGCTGCTAATATGTATCTACGAGTAAGTGACTTCACAACAGAAAATTTGATTTTGAATATTTTTCTTTTCAAAGTTTGTTTAGTATTTTTCTTTAATAAATTATAATAGCGACTCTTTTATACTTTTTAAAATAATATTTTGTCATCTTCATCGTGAAGCTAGTTTTGACATCCATCTTTTTAACAAAATAAAAATGAAACCATGGAAGATAACATCATTGTTGTGAAGGAAGTGGTAGGAGTAGTTGTTGGGTTGATTATTTACTTTGTTCATCAAATGAACTAGAAGGTATGTTCCAAAAGCAAGGGTAGATACTAATTGCTCAATAATTTATATTGTAAATAATACTCGGTTCGGAACTTATAACAATAATTTGTATATCAATGAGTTGATTAAGACTTAGAAATCTACGCTATTATACGATCTGATATAAAAATCACAACAAATCTTCTTTCCTTTACTTTTATTTATATTATTACAATGTACTAACTAAAATGATAGGAGATGGTTGACAATTCGTCCGTAGTTTAAAATCATTGTCTTGACTAAAATGATACTTTCTAAAAGTTTTTAAAAAATTTAACTGAAACTCTCCCATCTTGTGTTTTGAACACTAGACTTTTAGTTCTTTTTTTCATTTGTTTTCCTTTTGGTTTTATCAAAATCAGCTCAATGATCGTGCTGTAGATTCTTTGATCAAAAGACTCTTTAAGAATTATAAAATGTGGTGCAAATTCGTCGGACAAAAACAAAGTTCACGATTTAATATAGCAATAATATCATCAGTGGTAAAATTAAAAAAAATTGCTTTAGAAATGCTTATTATGGTGTTCTTTCACAGAGACTTCCTCAAGGTCAACAAGAGACACAACAGCGAAAGTTGCTTTATATAGGCTTTTATCTTTTTATTTGGGGTGAATTATCCAATGTTCCGTTCAAGCCTAGGTGTCCATGCTATACATTTGTTGGTATTTGAGCTCTTATTAAATAGATGATTGGATTGCCTATCCCAAAAGTCAAGGTAAATATGAATGCTACTGAAGCTTCAATTAGCTTCAATTGTGCATAAGGATGCACAATGGTTCCATATTTTCACTGTAAGATGGAAGCAGAGTCCAATTGCAGTTGCTACTAGATTTCCAAAAACTGTAAGTCCCTCGCATGTTGCAGCCTAGGAGTTTCTGGATCAAAATCTGAAATGCATTTGTAAGACAGAAAGAAGAAAGCAAAAATATAACGACTCTGTATAGTAATATTAAGCACCTCATTGAGTGACAGACAATTAAAATTTGTGAGAGCATTAAGTACCTGGACTTTATGTCAAGCCAAACTATAAAAGTTTAAAATCAGGAATGAGTCGGACTGTATCTTCTAAGGAATGACAATGAGCATTTGCTCTCACCTTATTCTTAAAACAAGTGAGTTTTACAATAACAGAGAAGTTGAGGGGAATTTGAATGCACTGCTGCTTCTACCGTGCCTCTTTGTTTGGTTTGATTGTAGTAAATCATCCTTCCACGTTCAATAAATGCTTCAATTCTTAACTGTGCTGGAACTGTAGCTCAAATACGGTACCTACCTGTTTTCTTCCATCACTGAAAATTTGCGCTTTCGAGCTGTCAAATTTTCGCCATGCATCATTGTTACGTTTGATGGTTGTAGATCTTGCTTAAATACCCAGCGATACCCATATTTCTTCACATCCACCTCAACATATTCCAGCTTCGTTTTCGCGAATTCGCTCCTAGAGATGATCCATTTTGAACAATTCAAAAAAATAACACCATTATTAGATGGGCACAACTTATACCTTCGTCCATCATCGATCTGTTGACGAGAGAAATAAAATAGCCACATATGATCTGACTGGTCAATGACTACATCTCTTCTCAAATCGACTGGAAGTACTATAGTGGGAAGACATTTTATTCTTCGAGAAATCATTTCCCTTTCATTGCCTGCATAGCATATTGCACATCACACAACACCAATCCAATTATTGTCATGCATAACAGGAGACGAATCAATCTCTATGCAATTGTCTATCCTCACAAACTGATTGTTGAACCACTTCTGTATTTCACTTCCAGGGATAATGCTGTCACCATATTGAGCGAATATGGTGGATGTAAGACATCTGTATCGGTGGATCGCCTTGTACCACCACAGAGTTATGAGTTAGTAGTTGTTTTCCTACACAAAAAGTAGATTAAAAGAAGAAAGAGAAAGGAAGGAGCATGCACACCTCAACAATTTCTATCATCCATGAAATACTGATGCTAGTGCAGCGTTCCCTCTCAACTAATTCTAGGCAGTTGAAAATCATTAATCCTGCCTTATCAATTTTTGAGGGCATATTGTCAGTTCGTGAAGGGAGTTCAGGCAAGTATTTCAATCGCTTGCAGTGCTGTAAGTCTAAATAATACAGTCTGGAAAGGTCCTTGAGGTTGGGAAGTGTAGCAAAATTGTTTCCCTTCAAACTTAGTCTTTCTAGGCAACTTAACTTTCCAATGGCATCAGGGATTTTAACTAAGTTACAGAAACTTAGATTAAGTTCACGCAAACAAGGGAGAGTAGGAGAGGAGGGCAACAAACAGCTGATTGAGTCTCTTTGTGCTCTAGAATAAACAAATGTAAAGGCCACAAAAACACTTTTTTTATGAAAGAGGATGTTGACTGGGAATGAATAGGAGCTTCAATTAAACAAAGCTTCTTCAAATGCTCTGCGATTCTTAGTTCATCTAATAACTCATTTGTATACAGTTTCGAACAGCCAGATACATTCAGATATTCAAGAGAATTCAGGCCCAATATGGTAATGGGTAGGCTTATTAGGTTTTTGCAGTTTTCCAAATTCAAAGTATTAAGCTTTCTCACCAGACCGATTGATGGATTGATTTTTCGGAGCTGTATGCATCCTCGAAGTTGTAGCTTTTCAAGACTTAGGGCCTGTGCAAAATCTGGCATCTCAACTAAATTTTTGGAGTCCGAGAGATTCAAATACTTCAAATTGTGCAACGGCTACAGTAATTGGTACATAGAAGACAATATTAATAATAATATTTGGATTTTCTTTAATTAATTAAAGAAAAAGGAACCAAAAGGACAGAGTTTGTCATTTAATTGGTTTATTTAAGAAAGTAGAAATAGAAAATTAAAAGCAGTACCTTTGTGCCCTCCCATAGTCGTTGAATACTGCTCCCAACTAGGTATAACTTAACTAGTTTTTGTGGCTGAAAACTTGGAGGCAAACACTCAAAGGGATATTTGTTCCAATAAAGATATCCGAGTTCACTCGAAAGATGATCGAGACTTCCTATAAAGTTCACATCATCAAGTCTAAGGAACTTAAGATATTTAATTTTCGATAGACCATCTGCCCTCACTGGCGTTGTCTTGAAAAAACCATAAACATGTACGACTTGAAGATTTTCAGTTGCCTACAACATTATGCAGAAAGAATAACGTTCTTATAAGGGTTTTCATATTCTAGAAAGAAAAGGCAATGTAAAATTTTATACTCAATCTATTAATGCTACCTGATTGTCTAACATAGCTTCCTGGAAATCTTCGTAATCCCACAACCTACTCCACTTTATAGGCTCCTTAGGTGATTTTTCTCTAACAATATACCTGCCCAAGTCCCTCAACAACCTATGCATATAAATATTTCCATCTTCACATATTATTATTAAAGATTTATCAACGAGAACTTGTAAACCATATTCAGCATGAAATCCACGGAAATTTAAAACTTCCTTCACATAAATCTCGCGATAATCGTAGAGGAAGCATGCAATATCAAGAAATATTTCTTTGTCTTCTTCTTCCAACTGATCAAAACTTATACGTAAAACATCCATAATGTTTCTACTTCTATTAAATCTTAGCCTATCCAATGCACTTCTCCACTGTGAGACATTTCGACCAAACAAAGATGACCCAACTACTTCAATTGCCAAGGGATGGCCTTCAGCATGTGAAAGTATATCACGTGCCAACCTTTCATAATCGCTCAAAATATAATTACCTTTGAAAGCATTTCTACAAAACAACTGCATAGCATTTTCCTTTGTCAATGGTTGGACTTGATAAACATCATCCACTCCATGTGTCCTCAATACATGTTCATCCCTAGAAATTATGATGATTTTGCTCCCTCCACCTAAGCATTCACGCAACAAAGTGTCTCTATTCCCCGGAAACATCCTTAGTTGTTCAACGTGATCAACATTATCAAGAACAACAAGTGCCCTCACATTATGCAGCCTAGACCACACCAGACATGTTCCCTCAAAAGCATTGCAAATCTCTATATTTTTCTCGTTTAGAGATTGAGAAATTAATTGCTTTTGTACACCTAATGAACTAGAATCTCGATATATTTTACTTACGTCATCTATAAAACAACGAAAATCATATTGATGACAGATTCTTTCATATAAGGCCCGAGCAAGAGTTGTCTTTCCTATGCCACCCATTCCACTGATTCCTACAACTCGAACATCATTAACCTCAAAACTCAGTAGATTTGTTAATTCTTCAAGCGGAGACTCTATCCCAAATAGTTCATCCTTTGGAAGACTTGAAATTTTGGGACCCAAAATATTTATTATATTTTGAACAATCTCTTCAATCTGTACATACTGTGATCTGAAAAATTAAATGAAATGAAGGCAAAACATCATGCTACAGAACAATAGGACAAAATAATAACGAAAAAAATTCTAACTTTCAAAATATTATTTTCATTAAACAAGTATACATTTGGACTCAATTTGCATGTTTCCTCCTAGACCTCTGTTTTTACATAATAACACAAGATAAATCATGACTACCATAAAGAAAGTCCTACAAAGCTAAGAAATCGTATTGTGATTAGTCTACAAACAAAACAACTGTAAAGATGCAGAATGCATTGTAATGGCATGCTTATATAAAGGCTACTGTAATTGAGTTTTTGGGAAGCACTTCCAAACATCAATAAAGCTAGATTTGTCATCAAATCACTGGATAGCTTCTATCATCCAAAACTTCTCCATGTTACTAATATTTCTCAATAATACATTACCTTCTATAAGCCATATTTACATTGCTAAACCTCTATCCGAAAGCACCCCAATAACAACACATCAACCAGTCTTTTCAACTTTTTCTAAATTCCTAACATATCGTGAACTCTAGTATAGAAAGGGATAATGAATTTCAGAAAACAACAGGACTTAGAAAAGAGTAAATAAACTCACAGGTATATAACTCACTGCATAATAAATATATAATTGTGATAACTCTTGAAACAAGAAAGGATTGCTCACTTATTTCGGATATCCCAACCAGAGAGATTGGCCACTTCAGTGAGAGCTTCTCTCCATCTCTGAGTTTCCTCCATCTTCTCTCCATCTTCTCTGAATCTCTTTTCGTGTTCTGCAAATGCTTTTTCATAGCATCCACTCTGTTTCCGCACCACCGAAGGATCAACATCGTAAAATATAGGTATAACACGTCTTAGCGAAGTTTTAACGCAGTTAAGTATCTCTGCTAGTTCACGCAAGCACCAAGTGGAGGAAGCATAGTTCTTTGAGAAGACAACAACGAAAACTCGAGAGGCTTCAATGGCTTGTAGCAGTTCGGGTGCTATGGATTAACCTTTTCTGAGATCTTCATTGTCTTTGAAGGCATCAATGCCTTTTGTACGGAGAGCTTGAAAGAGAAAACCAGTAAAGTTGTAGCGCGTGTCTTCACCACGGAAGCTCACAAAGACGTCATATGTGTGAATTGAATGAGATGAAGAAGAGGTATGATGGATGATGGCGTTTGAAGGCATTTGTGAAAGCAAAACATGTTCAGAGAGAAGAGTATTATCAGAATGGTTGTGAAAGTGTTGTGAGGATTATCAGAATGGTTCTCGCACTTGCTTTTCTAATAATTGTGCTTCATCAAATCACATTCATCACATCTTATTTGCTTCCTCTTGGTCAAGTTGGTTCCCCTTTTATTCCTCTTTAATAAAAGGTAGTACGATAACCATTTCTTTTTGTTATCCTGTTTCCTCCACTTAAAGAGAATAAGTTATATATATTTTATAAATTTAACCAAATTAAAAAATAAATAAAAAATAAAAAATTGCAGGAATATTGATTGTCAGTTCAAAAATAATCTCAACCCCAACAATCCTCCATTTAGAGATTTTCCTTCAACAATATTTGATGGATGACTTTTAAGTACATGAGTACTGACGTGCATGTGTAGTTTTGAATGAATTTATAATAATTAATAAGTAAAATTTTTAAATACGGCAAATAAAATAATTTTTAATCTCTTTTTATTGAAGGTAGTAATCAAATATAATTTTAATTTAAATATATTAAATTCATCAAAAATAAATATTTATACTAAACACTCTTCTAAAAAATAACGGTTTTGGTTTATGTGATAATGTAAATTTCATTGTCTTTATATAAAGTAAACCCTAAACACAATTTGTATCTGAACTTTTTAAATAGTTTATAATTTGAGACATTTTAAGTAGTTGATAATTTAGAATAAATAAAATATTTGAGACTGACTTTAATATAAAGTCATAAAAAATTAAAAAATAAAGCTTCTGAAATACGTTAAAAGTTTTGTAAATCAAAGTAAAATTTCAACTATAACAAGTAAATACAATAGTATCCTAAAGATTAAGTAACAAAAATATAAATGCAAAATATTGATAAAACATAAAATGTAGAAGAACAATTAAATAGGATCAGACATAAATGTATTAAACTAAAGAACGAGAAATTTAAATGTAAATGGACAAAATAAAAATACTTAAAAGAAATCATAAAATTTTGAGGTCAAGAATACATGCATTGATTCTTTTTTTTTAGTCATTTTTCGAGGGGTGGTGATATTTAAGTCAAACTAATATTTTCCTTTTTTGAGTTTATAAAATTTCCGTATAATGTTATTTTTCACTCTCTAACTATCGATCGGTAAAAAGTCCCATACATAAACTTTTTGAGCACTCGTCGTATGTTACAATTATTTGCAGCAAGAAAATTTAAAACCTACACTGCAAGCGTGAAGGTAACTAATCATTTTTTTCGAATAACACGTTCAACATGTCTCTTTAATTGTTCAGTGTCTTTACGTAATGTCTTTATAACTTTATAACTGAATAACTTCTCTTTCAATATATTGATATATTTAATAAATAGTTTTTCTATAGAGATTTTATTTGCTCTCTTTCAAACTTTCAACTTGTACGAGTATATGGCCGACTTCTCTAAACTTCTTAACTAACTAGTCAATTCATATAAATTTGATTAATTTATAACTTATTTATTTATCTATTTTTTACAAATAATTTCATCAATGTATTACACTACTTTGAAAAGAATACTCTATCAATTATTTATGAATATTTATATCAATTTTAAATCTGATGTTGAAGTAACCAATGTAATAAAAGAACATTCTAGTAACTTTTAAATTGATTTCTTGCAATGATGTTGATTGGAATAATTGTAGTTGGTACATGTTTCTTGACTCATTATTAATCTCGTGGAAAAGATAAGAAGAAAACATAAATATCTAAACCATCTATTCAATTAAGGTTTTGTGTTATGTCTATAATTTCTTGTTCTGAAATAATCTGTTTTCATTGTCTTTTGATTGTAATTGGATTTTCTCAAACAGATCCAATTCCTCTTTGTGCTGAAAATATAAGTATTATTTAGATTGTTACAAAACTAGTGTTACAAATCTTAATTATATTAATATGTGTACTTACTTAATAATGATTCAACCGAATATGACCTACTATTAACTACCAATTAATAGTATTTACTCTGATTGATCCTTATTTACTTTGATTGGCTTATTGATTACAGTATCATAATTAGTGATTCTAAACATACAAATGGTAATTATATGGATTAATGACAAGGTCCTATAAACATGATGATCTAGGTTTATAGGAAGTACATCATTTATCTAGCTATACATTTACTCATATATTCTAAACACCTTTAATCACACTCTTACTGACTTGAGCATCGAAAGTCTTTTGCAAATAGACCACCTCTCGATTTGACCATCAACAGCTCGGTCGTCGCTCATCCACTAAAAGAGATCTACACTAGAGTCGGAAAGAACATTTGACGCCCACTGTGGAACCCTGGTAAAACTTTTTCTTGGACCACTACTCAACCAGAAAAATCGTTTGAACAATGACTATCAAGACTAGGATGGATCCAGGTTGTTGGAAGCTCTTCAAAATCATATGGAAGGAATAATTCAGAGGAGTGTGGATAACATGAAAGTTGTGCTTTAGGAGAGTGAAGCCAATGTCCATAACACCCTCAACACAGCTCATGAAGAAATGATTGTTAAGATCCACACCCAACAGAGAAACTGTGACAATGACATGCAAGCTTTCCATGATCATATCATGATGCTTCATCAGTAGAGGGAGCAATCGTTTACAAATTCTGAGCTCTCTATTAGAAGTTATGACTATTTGATGTTTTTTCGTCCTAAACTTTTCAAACCCTAAATCTATGATAAACGTATACAATATAAGAACTCACTACTAGAAAATTGCCAAATAGTGACCGAAATGAGTAACCCAAAAAATCGGTCACTATCGGTGACCGAATCAGTGACCGAAAAAATCGGTCACTATCGGTGACCGAATCTGTGACCGAAAAAATCGGTCACAGATTCGATCACAGAATCAGTTACAGAATTGGTCACAGATTCGGTCACAGAATCGGTCACAGATTCGGTCACAGAATCGGTCACAGATTCGGTCACAGAATCGGTCATAGAATCGGTCACAAAATCGGTCACAGAATCGGTCACAGAACCGGTCACAGATTCGGTCACAGAAATCAGTTACAAAATCGGTCACAGATTCGGTCAAAAATTCGGTCATAAATAATAATAATAATGATATTTTTAAAGTTTTTAATATTAGTAATATTTATACACAAAATATTATTAATGTTATCGATAACATTATTATTATTATTACTATTTATATTAACATTATTATTATATGTTTTTTAATATATGGAATATTATTAATACTTCTATTCATATTATTTATATTTACATTAATAATATTTTTAATATTATTATATTATTATCAACATTATTTATATTTATATGAAAAATAGCTTTAATATTATTAATATTTTTTATATTATTTTTAGTTATAAAAATATTTGTGATATTATTATTATTAATATAATTATAATAGTGAATGATAATATTATCAATAATCTTATTATTATTAATGTTAACATTAATATTCTTATTTCTAATATTATTATTATTAATGCTATTTTTATTACCCGTATTAATATTATTAATAATATTAATATTTTAAATTTTATTAATTTATTATTGTTATTATGAATCTTATTAATATTTTTTTATCAATATTATTAATATTATTATTGATATTATTTATGTTATTGTTAATATTATTATTGTCATTTTTAATAAAAATGATAATAATAAAAATAATAATATTATTAATAACGATAATAATAATAATAATAATAATAATAATAATAATAATAATAATAATAATAATAATAATAATAATAATAATAATGTTATTAATAATATTAACAATCATAATAAGAATTATAATAATCATAATATTATCATATAGATTGTTTGGTGGGTTCAACTCTTCGTGATTGTAGTTTGGTAGTAATTTTATTAATATTTGTAATAACATTAACAATAATCCTAAATAATAAGAATAATGATAAATAATAATATATAACAAAAGTTGGTGGAAAATTTACCAAGGAACTCATTACCTATGGATTTTGACTATCCACTAATTTTGGTCATTAGATACGGATTTTGGCCGGAGGTCAATTTAGTTTTTTTTTTTTTTTTGTAGTGAAATAATTTTTCTCAACTAAAACTTATTAATCCTTTGTAAATTTATAAATTTAGTTAATTCATATAAAATTCTTGATTTATCTATTTCTTACAAATAATTCAATAGATGCACATTTCTTGACTCTTTATTGATCTAAAAATAAGAAATAAGCAGGTATATCTATCTATTGAATTAAAATTTTGTAACAGGTCTGTAATTGCTTGTTCTTAAATAATTTGCTTTCATTGTCTTTTGGTTGTATTTGGATTTTCTCCAACTTTTCTTTATGCTGAAAATATAAGTGCTAATTTAAATTATTGAAAATCCAATGTTTCATGTGTCAACCAAATATATGAACTAGATTGCCAATTTATTTATGAGACTTCCCTCGGATCAAAATTTAGTCTCACCAGTACCACCAATTTTTTATTAGCAAATTGGTTTTCCTTACAAATCACATAAATTTGTAAGAGGATGTGGATAGGGATTATTTAGTCTACCGAAATATATTGATATGTTTTCCTATAAATAGATAGCCAAATCATCAATTAATTTGCTATCCTAAATTGTATATGATTGAATTTACTAGTAATAATTATTTGTAAATATGCTCTTATCTTTATTTATAAACCAAATAACAATTGAAAAAATTATATTTTGACACTGCTCATCAAAACCTTAAATACAAAATCTATTTTTTTAAATAACATATTATATAATAGTAAAATAATAATTTATTTTAATATTAAGTAGTTATATTTTACTGTATTCAGTATAAATTATAATGATCTATAACAATATACAAAGACATCCCGTCAGCCATTTTGACTTATAATATTAGTAGTCGGAAGCATAATATTGTGCTGAATTTGGCGGCACCCTTGCACTGTTTTGCCGAGTTTCTTTCTTAACATCTTTTTCCTTGCTTCGTTGCTTCCTTTTATATTATATGCTTCAAAAATGAAGAACAAATGCTATTTATTTAATTTTAACATGACACATGACAGTTATCGAGAGACATATAGGAATGATAAGTTACAGGAAGCTACACCTGTACATCATGGATCATGAGCCATGTGGTTAGTCATACACGACAATCTATATATATAAAATAATGACAATGATCATAAACATTTCTTCATATTAACGGGTCGATAAATTAATGTTAACCTGGGATATGACAGCGAGATAAGTAAGTCACAAATAAAATGTGTGAGAACATCAAGTACCTAGCGCTCATGTGAAGAAAAATAATGTGCATTTGCTATCACCTTATCTTTAAAACAAGTGAATCTTCCAATAACAATATTGTATCTTTTGATGAGAGAAATGGAGAGTCTATCAGAGAAGTCAAGGGAATTTGAATGCTGCTGCTTCTATTGTGCCTCGTAGTTTGGTTCGATTGTAACAAATGATGCTTCCACTTTGGACAATGACTTCAATTCTTCACTAGGATGCAAATGTAGCTTAAATTATATTGCTACATGTTTTCTTCAATTGCCGAAAACTTGCGCTTCAGTGCAGTCAAATTTCCAGCATGCACGATTGCTAAGTTTAAAAGTTGTAGATCTTGTTCATATACAAAGCGATACCCGTATTTCCTCACTTCAACCTGGAAAATCTTAACATTTGGTATTATAAAATTCAGTTCACATTGTTCATTGAACTGTTGACGAGAGAAATAAAATAGCCACATGTGATCTGAGTGGTCAATGACTACATCGCTTCTTAATTCGATTGGAGGATTTTCAGGGCAAAAATATTTTGTTCTTGGATAACTCATCTCCCTTTCACTGCCATTGCCTGTGTGGAATATTGCACAACACACAACACCAATCCAATTATTGTCGTGCATAACAGGAGAAGCATCAATCTCTATTGAGTTGTCCATGTTCACAAACTGATTGTTGAACCACCTAGGTATTTCACTTCCAGGGATAATACTTTCAACATATTGAGGGAATGTAGTTGATGTAAGACATCTATATTGGTGGGTCGCCCTGTACCAAGACAGAGTTATGCGTTAGTAGTTGTTCTCCTACAAAAAAAAAAAAAAAAAAAAAAAAAAAAAAAAAAAAAAAAAACATACTAAAAGAAGGAAAGAGGAAGAAAGGGGCACGCACACCTGAACAATTTGTATCATCCATGAAACACTTATGCTAGTGCAGCGTTCCCTCTTAACTAATTCTGGGCAGTTGAAAATGATTAATCCTGCTATATCTTGGTCTTCTTCATCCTTTATTAAATATGGGAATGGAAGCATGTAAATTTTTGAGGGCAAGTCTGTTCGTGAAGGGAGATCAGGCAAGTATTTGAATCGCTTGCAATGTTGTAAGTTTAAATAATACAGTCTGAAAAGGTCCTTGAGGTTGGGAACTGTAGCAAAATTGTTTCCCTTCAAATTTAGCCTTTCTAGGCAACCTAACTTTCCAATGGCATCAGGGATTTCAATCTAAGTTACAGAAACTTAGATCGAGTTCACACAAACAAGGGAGAGTAGGAGAGGAGGGTAACAAACAACTGACGGAGTCTCTTTGTGTTCTAGAATACAACAAATCTAAAGGCCACAAAAGTATTTTTTTTTATGAAAGATGTTGACTGGGAATGAATAGGAGCTTCAACTAAACTGACATTCTTCAAATGCTCGGTGTTTCTTGGTTCATATAATAACTCATTATTATACAGTTTTGAACAGCCAGAGACACTCAGATACTCGAGAGAACTCAGGCCCAATATGGTATTGGGTAAGCTTACTAGGTTTTTGCAGTCTGTCAAATTTAAAATAGCAAGCCGTCTCAGAATACCAATTGATGGATTGATTTTTCGAAGCTGTATGCATCCTTCAAGATGTATGCTTTCAAGATTTAGAGCCTCTGCAACATCTGGCATCTCGATTAAATTTTTGGAGAAAGAGAGATCCAAACGCTTCAAATTGTGGAGCGGCTACAGTGATTGGCAAATAGTAGACAATTTAATTAATTAAAGAAAAAAAGGAAATGAAAAGACAGAGTTTTTCATTTAATTAGTCTCTTTATAAAAGATAGAAATAGAAAATCAAAATACAGTACCTTTGTGCCCTTCCATAGTCGTTCAATACTGCTCTCTTTGAGGTATAACTCCACCAGATTGTTTGGTTGAAAAGTTGGAGGCAAACACTCAAAAGGATATCCCTTCCAGCAAAGATATCCTAGTTCACTCGAAAGATCACTAAGACTTCCTATAAAGTTCACGTTTAGAAGTCTAAGAAACTTAAGGTATTTAATTTTCGATAGACCATCTGCCCTCACAGTTTTATAGTTCTCTTGTGAATTAGGTTCAACGGCTACGACTTCAAGAATTTCGGTTGCCTACAACATTACGAACAAAGAATGAAATTGTTATATTTTTAGAAGGATTTTCATATTCTAAACGAATGGCAAAGTAAGATTTTATAGTGAATCTTTTAACTTTACCTGATATTCTGACATAGCTTTGTGGAAATCGTGGTAATTGCACAACCTACTCCACTTTATAGGCTGTTTTGGTGATTTTTCTCTAACAATACACCAGCCCAAGTCCCTCAACAACCTATGCATATAAATATATCCATATGCATATGTTATTAGAGATTTATCAACCCGAACTTGTAAACCATATTCAGAATGAAATCCACGAAAATTTAAAACTTCCTCCACATAATTCTCATCTTTACTGTAGAGGAAGCATGCAATATCAAGAAATATTTCTTTGTCTTCTTCTTCCAATTGATCAAAACTTATACGTAAAATATCCATAATATTTTTACTTTTATTATCCCTTAGCCTACCCAATGCACTTCTCCACTGTGGCACGTTTCGACCAAACAAAGATGACCCAATTACTTCAATCGCCAAGGGATGGCCTTGAGCAAGTGAAAGTACATCATGTGCCAACTCTTCATAATCACTCAAAATATAATTAACTTTGAAAGCATTTCTACAAAACAGCTGGATTGTATTTTTCTCATTCAACGGTTGGACTTGATAAACATCATCCACTCCATGTGTCCTCAATATATGTTCATCCCTAGAAATTATGATGATTTTGCTCCCTCCACCTAAGCATTGACGCAACAAAATGTCTCTATTCCCTGTAAACATCTTGAGTTGTTCAACTTTATCAACATTGTCAAGAACTACAAGTGCCCTAACATTGTGTAGCCTAGACCAAACCAAACATGTTCCCTCAAAAACATTACAAATTTCTATATTCTTCTCATATAGAGACTGGGAAATTAACTGCTTTTGTACACCTAATGAATTAGAATCTCGATATATTTTGCTTACATCATCGATAAAACAATGAAAATCATATTGATGAAACATTCTTTCATATAAAGCCCGAGCAAGAGTGGTCTTTCCTATGCCACCCATTCCACTAATTCCTACCACTCGAACATCATTAACTGACCCAAAATGCAGAAGATTTGTTAATTCTTTAACCCGAGATTCTATCCCATCTAGTTCATCCTTTGGAAGTCTTGAAATTTTGGGACCCAAAATATTTATTATGTTTTGAACAATTTCTTCAATCTGTACATATTATGGCCTGAAAATTTAAATGAAATGAAGGGAAGGCATCAGGAACAAAGCAAAATAAAAGAGAATATATAAATTCATAAGACAAAATAATAACATAAAAAATTTTAACTTCTAAAATGATTTTCACTAAACAAGTATATATTTGGACTCAATTTGCATGTTTCCTCCTAAGCTTATGTTTTTACATAATGGCACAACATGACTACCGTAAAGAAAGTCCGGGAAAACTAAGAAAAAATGTACTGTTACAAGCAGAACAACTGAAAAATATGCATAATGCAGTAAATAATAAAGTTAGATTTGTCTTCAAAATCAGTTGATCGCTTCTATCATCCAAAACTTCTCAACACATCATCCAATCTTTTCCTAAACTCCTAATATCTTTGCATTAGATAAATTTTCAAAATTAACTACAAATTAATAGATAAAGATAAAAATTGTATAGATAAATTTAGTATTCCCTATTAATTTTACTTATAAATCTAAATCCATAAATAATTATCTACTAATTTAGTCCATAAATAACTACCTATAAAACAATTCGCTGATCATTACCTACAATCTAAATCTATAGGTAATTCGCTGATCATGTATTTACTTAGGAATAAAGATCCATAGATATTATGTAAATATTTTTTCCATAGATATTATCTATTGTTCTCTAGGTAATAATAATAATAATAATTTATATTAGTATTATTTTTTATTATAATTAATATCATTATTAATATGATTACAATTAATATGAATAATATTATTATTAATATTGTAGTATTATTATTATATTTTTAATATTATAATTAATATTTATATATGAAATATTAATAATAATAATCTTATTATTATTATTATTATTAATACTTTGAGTAATATTATCAATATTATTATTATTGATGTTATTTTTACTAATAATAATAATGATAAGAATATAACTATAATAATAATAATATTTATAACATTGATCATAATAATATATATCATAGTTATCTATGGAATTAGTGATTCAGTTCCGTAATTAAATTTCTAAATAAATGGATTTTTGGTTGAAGTTTCAAAAACAAAGAAATTATAAAGGATTAAATAAATTCACACGTATATATTTCATAATAAATATATACTTGTGACCAATATTGAAAAGAGAAAGGATCGCTCACTTATTTCGGATATCCCAACCAGAAAGATTGGCCACTTCAGTGAGAGCTTCTCTCCATCTCTGAGTTTCCTCCATCTTCTCTCCATCTTCTCTGAATCTCTTTTCGTGTTCTGCAAATGCTTTTTCATAGCATCCACTCTGTTTCCGCACCACCGAAGGATCAACATCATAAAATATAGGTATAAAACGTCTTCGCGAAGTTTGAACGCAGTTAAGTATCTCAGCCAGTTCACGCAAGCACCAAGTGGAGGAAGCATAGTTCTTTGAGAAGACAACAACAAAAATTCGAGAGGCTTGAATGGCTTGCAGCAGTTCGGGTGCTATGGATTCACCTTTTTTGAGATCTTCATCATCTTTGAAGGCATCGATGCCTTTTGTACGGAGAGCTTGAAAGAGAAAACCAGTGAAGTTGTTGCGCGTGTCTTCACCACGGAAGCTCACAAATACATCATATGTGTTAATTGAACGAGATGAAGAAGAGGTGTGATGGATGATAGCGTTAGAAGGCATTTGTGAAAGCAAAACTTGTTGAGAGAGAGAAGAGTATTATTGCCAGTGAAAGTGGAGAGCAAACACTGAAGAAATATAAAACCACCCTAGTTTTGGGAGTCTTGCGCGTGGTGGTGGAATTAAAAAACTAAACGTCAACTCTATTTTTTATGGAGTCAATATATAATATTTTATAAGTCAATATATGCATTGATTCTGACGTTGATAGCGTTTCATTTTTCCAGCCTCTATCTGATTTTGAGATGATACGTTATTTTTGCGTTATTTTTGCGTTTTTTGATTGAAGTTTCTCCCACTTGGTTTTTCTAATAATTGTGATGGAGTTGCGCTTAGATATTCCTTCTTATTCACGGTGTTTTGACTTCAATTTCTCTGTGAGGATGAATGTAATTGGTGAAAGTATGTAAGAAGTAGTAAAAAGGTGTCTCACTTTTTGTCTCGAAAAAATGAACTTGAATTTAGAGTAAGACTAGAACAACATTACTGGAAAAAAGTCTGCTAAAAAAACTATTCTAGAGAAAACTTAAGAACAACTCATTTAAATTTAAAAAAAACAAATGACACCCTTATTTATACGCATTTGGACGTATGTGAGGCGTGTAAAAAAAAATTGTAAAGAAGTTTCAAACATTTATACACCCTTATCTTTTTTCAATTGACAATGTTTTATTGTTTTAATTTCATAACTTCCATTTACTATATTCTCCTCACATCATTAGAAAAATATTTTTTAAGAAAATTTGTCGTGAATATTAGGATAAAAATTTTTACTACTAATAATAATTTCTTAGTACTAATCCCGAAGTATTCTTCATCTTCTACTAACAAAAACACGAAAAAATAAATTACCTTTTTCTATCAAAACAATTCATCACTCCGAATATTTTTTTCTATCCCAAAAATCCATAACCCCTCTACTTTTTCAGGATTATATCTTTGAGAAGGTTTGTTTTTTCTAAATTCTCCTATACAAATGAATGTTAAAACATAATTCTATATACCTATCATTAAACGTTACTTTTATTCATGATCGGAATCTATAGTTATTGCTTCCCTACTGTACACAAATTTGAGTAATTATTAAATATATATATATATATATATATATATATATATATATATATATATATATAGAAAAGCATTGTTTAACGTCAGCGTATAAAGACGGTTAGCATCGTAATGTGGTGGATTTTTTGTAAATAAATGACCATACATAACGTCAGTTGGCAAAAAACCGGCATCATTCTATATATCCTACGTCGGTTAACATTAAAAACCGTCTTAGAAAAGATTGTAAAAATAAAAATTCAAAATTTTAAAAATTTAGTTTGACATTTGATATACAACCTAGATTTTTACATCATAACCGACGTGATATAGAGAAACATGACGTGGTTTAAGATTTGAACTGACGTGAGGTGAAGGCCTGATCACTACAAGAAAAACTCAATTTACTCACAGATTATTATCTACGGATCTGTATTCGTAGGTAAATTCTGCATTACCCACAGATTATTATCTACGGATTTGTATCTGTAGGTATTATCCACAGATTTAAGTCCGTAGGTATTACCCACGGACATAGGTTTATAGATTTTATCTACAGACACAGATCCGTAGGTATTATCCACGGATATTGGTCTGTAGGTATTATCCACGAACTATTTCCGTAAGTAATACCTACAAACCTATGTCTGTGGGTAATACTTAGAATTTCCGTAACTATTATCTCTTATTAATGATGTTCATATTGATTTATTAATAATAATATTATTAAAGGTAAATATTATTAACAATATTAATATTTTTATTGATATTATTAATATTATAACTAATATTATTAGTATTTTTAATACTTTTATTACTATTACTATTACTATTATTATTATTATTATTAAATTTGTATTACTATTATTAATATTATTACTAGTTTTATTAATATCATTATTATCATTAGTATTATTAATAATATTATTAATATTTGCTAATATTATTGTTTTTATTATTATTTCTAATATTGTTAGTTATAATATTATTAAAATTGTAATTATTAATATTATTAGTATTATATTTTTTCAAATTATTAATGTTGTTTTTAATATTTTTAAAGTTTTTAATATTATGAGTATTTATACACAAAATATTATTAATGTTATGGATAACATTATTATTATTATTATTATTTATATTAACATTATTATTATATGTTTTTTAATATATGGAATATTATTAATACTTCTATTTATATTATTTATATTTACATTAATAATATTTTTAATATTACTATATTATTATCAACATTATTTATATTTATATGAAAAATAGTTTTAATATTATTAATATTTTTTTATATTATTTTCTGTTATATTAAAAATATTTATGATATTATTATTATTATAATAGCTAATAATAATATTATCAATAATAACATTAATATTCTTATTTCTAATATTATTATTATTAATGTTATTTTTATTACCCGTATTAATATTATTAATAATATTAGTATTTTAAATTTTATTAATTTACTATTGTTATTATGAATCTTATTAATATTGTTTTTATCAATATTATTAATATTATTATTGAACATAATGTTTGTTATGGGCTTATAACTGACGTCGTGTTTCCTCATAAATTAAATTTGGGATTTTAGAGGGGTATACCACATTGGTTTTTAGCTAATGACCGACATATGTTGTTTTAACCATCTCTCGCGTTTTCACTTTTACTTTTCTTCTCCCTCCACAGCGCATTTCTTCGTTCACTGTTCTGACCTGTGTTTGCTGCATTTCAGGCTCGTTAGGTTATCCATTCATCTCCATTTCACCCTTCGTCCTTCATTTGGTTGCGAGCATCGTTTGAGTGGTGCCATTTTTGTTTCAAGCTCCGTTTAAGGTACCATTTCGTTTCAAGCTTTCGCTAGTTCTATTCACACGTTTCTAGTTTTTTTCTCCTCCATTTTCGTTTGCCTTAACTGATTGTGGTATTTTATTAACTTTTATTTGGGTTTGGTGGTTTTGGAAGTGTTCGTTTGGCTCATTTGTGTGCATTACTGTCTTCTATGTGTTTTGGTGTCAACACTGCTCTTCAAGAGGTATGTTTTTATCATCTTTGAAATGGAAGAACAATGTGATTGAAATGACTATCTGTATGATTGGAATGCTTGTCTGGATTTGAATGTTTTTTTGTGTAAGTTTGATATATATATTGTGTGTATGGTACTGAGTCTGAGGATGTTCGATCCCCGACAATTTGTATTTTATTTGATCATTTTTTCATTATACGTAGTGATGGATCGAAGTTAGATAAATGTAAGTCGAATAAGTGATGTGTGAAAAGGTGTTGAAGATTTTTTAGAATTTGCTAAACGGAATGGAGCAGCAATAAATGGAAGATATTACTGTCCGTGTGTGAATTGTGTGAATGGAAGAAGACTAGATATTCAATTAATACGAGAGCATGTTCTTTGTGATGGTTTCTTGAAGAACTATACAACGTGGACTTGGCATGGTGAAGTTTTAGACTTACCATATGTATCTGAGACAGATCAGTGTGAACATTCTAATATATATTCTGAAGATTGCATGGAAGACATGATTCGTGATATTGAAGAAGAGAGTTTCCACCAAGCCCATGTGTATGATTCCTTGAAAGATGATTCACTAACAGAATTGTATCCCGGTTGTTCAAGTTTTACACGTTTGTCAGCAGTATTACGGTTATTTAATATGAAGGCAAGAAATGGGTGGACTAATAGAAGCTTTATTGAATTGCTTGAATTTTTGCATGAAATACTTCCTCAAGGTAATACATTGCCGAATAGTCACTATGAGGCCAAGAAAATATTGTGGCCAATGAGTTTGGAGTACCGAAAAATACATGCTTGTCCAAATGATGGTATACTATATAGAAAATAATTTAAATGATTGCATAAGTGTCCTAGATGCGGGGTATCAAGATACAAAGTAAAGGATGATGACGGGGATGAAGATGACATGAAAAAGGATCCTCATGCCAAGGTATTGTGGTATCTTCCAATCATACCATGATTAAGATGTTTTTTCGCCAATGTTATGTAAAGAACTGGACATGGCATGCAAATGGAAGAAAATTTAATAATGGGTTGTTACGACATGTTACCGATTCGCCACAATGGAAGAAAATGGACTCTTTGTATCCTGAGTTTGGAAGTGATCCGAGAAATCTTAGACTTGGTCTTGCAACTGATGGAATGAATCCATACGGTAATTTAAGTAGCAAACATAGTTCATGGCCTGTTTTGCTAATTATTTATAATTTGCTATATTGTTGTGCATGAAGAGAAAATATATAATGTTGTCTATGATGATATCAAGACAAAGGCAACTGGGAAATGTCATAGATGTTTATCTAAGTCCTTTGATAAAGGACTTGAGATTGTTATGGAATGATGGCGTCGAGGTTTTTGATGCATATGAAAAGGTCAATTTCAATTTGAGAGCATTGTTATTTTGCACGATTAATAATTTTTTAGCATATAGAAATCTGAGTGGTTATAGTGTCGAAGAACATCATGCTTGCCCAATATGTGAAGAGAACACAGTTACCATCAGCTAAAATATGGGAGGAAGACATGTTACATTGGCCATCGAAAATTTTTCAAACATAATCACCCTTATTGTAGGTTGAAAAAAGCTTTTAATGGTTGTTAGGAAGACAAAACTGCACCTCCACCCTTAACTGGTGCGAAGTGTTTAACCGAGTGAGCTATGTCGAAGTCACTAATGGGAAAACTGTCAAGCATAGTGGTGTGAAAAACATATTCTTTGAACTTCCATATTGGTCGAAGTTAGATGTTAGACATTGTATAGATGTAAATGCATGTGGAAAATAATGTTTGTGATAGTATAATTGGGACATTACTAAATATTAAAAGAAAAACAAAGGATGAAATAAATGCTCGTAAGGATCTGGTTGAGATCGGTGTTCGGTTTGAGTTACAGCCCCAACCTCATGGTAAACGAATGTACTTGCCACCAACATGTCATACTTTGTCAAAATCGACGTGGTATTACACGCAAAACTTTCTTTAAGAGACAATACCACGTCGGTTAGGATGATACAACCGATGTGGTATTGCCATTTGAGTTATAAAACTCGCATAAAAGACCACGTTGGTTGTATCAATCTAACCAACATGGTATTGCCTTTTTAGTACTACCATACACTATTTTTAAAATGGGTCTATAACGTCGGTGTCTGGTTTAAATCAACGTGGTGGTCTGGTTTAAATCAACGTGGTGGTTGAATATCTTTTCGGTTGCAGTTTTAAGACTTGTTAAAAATCCATTTCATTTATCTTTCCGAAAAAATAAGAGTGAAATACCGTTTTCTTCCATCTCTAGAAGGCTTTACATTATTTTCTACAAAATATAAGGATAGTGTAGCACCATCTTTTTCAATAAAATCTTGTTGTAACAATTTTTTTAATATAATTATATAATTTACACTATTGTTATATGTTAAAAAGTTGTTTAGGTGTATAATTATAAGCGTCATCTTGTATTCTATTATATTCTATTATTCAAAATTATTTTTTTAAAATATTAAAAATAAGAAATTATTTAAATTATAAGTATTATCGTACGCATTATTTATATATTTTAATGACTTTTAATAAATCAATTATTCAAGGGACATATATGATTAATTGCATGATCTTATGTTCAATATTCAGTTTTTTTATATAT
>Ga0209489_102702_pt1 | contig 35667 bp, 22 predicted proteins | sample SiratrowhiteBW_FD_187527 | JGI IMG/M metagenome (GOLD analysis project Ga0209489, IMG submission 187527) | Root nodule microbial communities of legume samples collected from California, USA - Siratro white BW (SPAdes) (version 2) | ecosystem: Host-associated > Plants > Roots > Nodule | place... | reverse complement strand
AAAAAAAAAAAAAAATATATATATATATATATATATATATATATATATATATTGAGATTAAAAAATCTATTAATTAACAACAGGTGATCCTTTAAAAACTATTGACCTTTGTTTGTTAAAAAAATGCTCATTTAAAGAATTGAGTATTTTCAAATTTGACAGTTAAAATTGTCTATTTTTTATTTAACATATTTATCAATATGTAATGTTTGGAAACTGCTGACATTCTTGTTGAAGTAACTTTTCTATTTGGTTCAATCTTTAATTCAAACCAATGTCAAAAATTGTTGTCATAAACTATGTTGATTGTGAAACTTAGAGTTTGGTGAATATGTTCTTTGTAATCTTGGTAATGTGATAGGAAGTATATTTAAAAATTCATTCCACTTCACAAAATCATAAACTATTTATAATTTATAACCACACAAAATAATAAATTATCTATAATCTATAATATGTGAATTTTTTATTTGATGTACACATTATTTTTCTTAAAGCTATCCTTACTTAAAATTATTTATTTCATACAAAATATATAACTGTCTTGTAATTACTCCATTTCTTATAATAATTTTTTTATAATTTTTAATTACAATATTATAATCATTCAAATACTATTATAATCTTTAGTTTAACATATAGTCTTTGTAAAATTAACAAGACGAGTAAATTGTTTTTGTAATGTATAACAAAAATACTATTATATTGGTCGAGTATTACTAGATGAACTCATAAGTGTCAAATTTCCTTGCATTGCACTTAATTGACATAAATGGGATTACTTTCTGCAAACAAAATTGTCGAATCTTTGCAATTAGAAAAAGTTACTTTAGTTTCTTAGCCTATGTTTACATGATTTTGAGTTTCTTAACATATGCTGTTGAGTGGATCTGAGTTAGTACAGGAAGTTCGTTGAGTGGAATTAAGACATAAAGCACCCCAAAATTTCACTTCAAAATGCTATGAGAAGATAAATGTTGTTGAGAAGACATATTACGGAGAAAGAAGCATTTTGAACTCAGAATCTGCTACACAAGCGACAAATACACTAAACACATGAAAAGGGCTCAGTGAAGAAAGGTAATCCGTTCAACAAACTACAAATAAGCTGAGTACAAAGTAAACCTTCACATGAAGAATTGCAATCTGTTGAGTGAACGATGCATGTGTTGAGCATGGGAAATCAATCAAAGATAAGTTTTCTGGCAGTATTAGAAAGAAAAAAGACTAATGCTAGAGGGGATTTTGGAGCACTGAAGTTAGTTTAGAATTATAATATTCTAGGATGCTATTTTCCATTGTATTTATTGAATCATCCTACTCATAAGGAGTAGTTAATTTCAATAGTCAATGAGATTGAATGACATTGTAACTGTAATTTCTTGATTAATAAATAGAAATATATTTTGTTCTTAACTTATTTGGTTGTGTACTTAATGCTCCATACTAGAGGGATCCTTTTACTTGATTTTAGAAATTAAATATTTAAAAAAAATACTTTTTTTCTGAAACAAACTAGGGAACAAAGTTGTTGAATTTGGCTATCATTGATATGATCTTAATGAACGGGGTCTAATGACTTTAATCAGGTATTGATTTATTGTGATTGAAACTTTTACATAATCAAACTTAAGGAATTACCTTGGTTTGGCCTTAAGGAACAAGAAAACTTGTAATATCCAAGTATGAACAAGAAATGCATGAGTTTTCAAATCTCGTTTAATCCTAATACTTGATCATATTTTAGAATTATAATCATTGTATTCAATCACACATACAACAGAATATGTTCACAGTAAGAAGTACAATTATCACAAGTAACATATACGTGTATAAGTATGAGCTAATATAAAATAAGACATATCGTAGAAACACCACCATTCCATTAAACTCACATTTAGTCAGGTAACATGTCATGATTAGAAGTGAGACGTACTCTAGAAGACTCTAAATTATGATAAAAGTTTCACCAGAAAGTAACACCTAACACATACTAGAATGCACCATACCATAGCTAACTTATCTTAGGATCTAGTATTTTAAGATATATTTCTTCCAATTGTCAATCGTTAATCAAGGCCAAATTGAAATTATCTACCATTTTTGCAGATAATCATGGAAAAAGAGTAGAGAAAAAAGGATTTTGTCAATTAAATTTCACATTCTGATTCTCAGTACCTAGAGAAGCAGAACGTATACGTTGCCTTTGATGAGTATAACCTGAAATTCTCCTCACAGAAAGGAGTGATCTTCCAACTTTCATGTAATAGACGAGAAAGGAAAGCCTTCCATGATTCTAGTTTCGTAACTGTGCAGATTGAATTAGTTGGGCCAACGCAGCAGCATACTGAACAGCAGTATGCTGAGAAGTATAATTGTCAGAAAGTCCATATTCTGCATAATTTGGTTCAGTATGAATGAACTGACCCGCTAATGACTTTTTAGACACTACTTCTTTCCACAAATCAATGAAATCTTCCATAATTTGCTTGGATTTTTCAACTGACGAAATAGGGAGATACTCAATCTGCAAAAAATGAATTGAATACTGAAATTTAGAAGGAAAGTATAACTAAGCAAGATCAATCAAACCTCCTCTACACAAAAGACAATCTATGTTCTAAGGGGGAGAGAGTAAAAATGTCAATTTTGTATGGAAAGAGATCTTTAAGACTAACCAGATCAGATGCAAATAAGGCATAACACGACAGAGTTAAATTGTTTTGAATAAAAATTTAGTATTCATATGTTTGAATAATGTTAAACGATTGAATTCATATAATAATTAAATTTTCATTGGGTCTAAGAGCAAGTCAAATTTATTAGTCAAGCATTTTTAACTAAAAGGCACAAAGTAAAAATAACCACATCACATTGGGACAGTATTGGGTCTCTTCTTTATTCACATTCTGTTAGTTACCAATTTACTTGTTATTTTAGCCATCCTAACCTAACTGAGCATCATGCACAGGTACACACTTGTCAAGATGGGCTCACAGTATGCACCACCAACATGCAGACCAATCTATGTTCTAATGGAACCTATTCCATTGTTTAGTTTGACAACCCTCACAATTTCGGAAGGAATGGGAATGGTTCTATTCACCATAACATATAAAAAAGACACTGAAAACGAGGTTTGTTCCATTATGATCCATTCCATTTTATTCGATCCCATTTTCATCAATACAAACATAAAGTTAATATACGAGTGCTAGACTAGAACATGATAAGCTATCTCAAAATTTCGTGCAGCAGCAACGGACATCACAGTTCGTGACCAAGATGTGGGACAAGTAACTTTTTATCCCCCTCAGTCACATTGCGACACTCCACCACTCTTTTCAATGTTTCCGTCGGTATTTTACAATGAAGAACTGAACTTTTGAGTTAATGTTATTCCAATTTTTATCTGCATTCAATTCAACTTTTTATCCACTTAAAAAATTTATTTATTTATTTCAACCTATGCAACTTTCAGTACTTGTCCACAACTCTATCCTCTACATGATATATCAAAAGTCTGGTTTTCCTGCATTTTCCACAATCAACTATTGATAACCTTGGTTCAGCATACCATAAGCACATCAAGAACATGTAACAAACATGTAAGATCACCAACTACAATTCAGAGTAAGTCACCTCAATCATGATTCCTCTGAGACTTTCAGCTTGATTGGGAACAATTTTAATCACTCTCACATTGAAGTCACCCAATTTATACAGCACTCCCTGCACCACCAACACATACTAAGAGAGCAAAAACTAAACAACAAAAGTCAAGGCACTGAGAAAAAACGTACCTCGAAATGAAGGGCCACTTTGGACTTGTAGGACTGGAGTTTTTCCATGATGGTCAAGATAGAATAATCAGCCTCCAAAACAATCTTATGGCCGCGAATGATGAAGTAGTATTTGTTGGGCTGCTCTAGCATCGAAATCCCCAGAAAATCTCGAGGGAAATCAATAGGCGTGGACGGGTCTGTGAAAATCAGAAGGAAGGAAAGAATTTCAGAAAAAAGAAAAAAAAAAAAGTAAAACCCCAGAAAGGAAATAAAACAATAGAATGCAATGAGGTAACCTCGTAAATTAGGTCTGTAGAATGTGAGGGAGGCTTTGCATCTTCCTTCTTTGACGCCGTTAAGGGTTTCAACGCACTGCGAAATTTCATTCAGGATTTGGCTGTTCACCATGGTTCCTTGGTTGGGTTGCCAATGCAAAATACTAACAAAACAAAACCCATAAATCACTTTTCAAAAAGAATGAAAATTTGCAACCAATTATGAGATTGGTTTTGCTCATACCATCTGATGGGCATTCTTGCTTCTCCCCAAAGAGAGTGACTTTGCTGTGTTCTGTTGTGTTGGGTGATACCCTCTTCCTCTCTTCTTTCCAATCTTCCAAGCCCTACAACATTTGTTCTGGGTTCGAAACATTTCTTGACTATGTATATATTCAGAACCTTGATTATATGTTTCTTTTGTCTTCAATAACAAAAATCTTTAACTACGTTTAATTAGGTTTTCTTCCCTAACTAGTTTTTACTGAGATTAAAATTATCCACACATTCAGAAATTTAAATGGTGCCTGAAATCAAGAATAGAGTATTTATATTTTATTTTAATCAGCTAAATTATAATACACATTCAAAATCTCAATGCTTATTTTTTTCAATTTTAGAGACAAGGTGTAGAGTGTTAGGGTTTGAAGCAAATGCAAATGGAAATGCCTATTTATTAGAAAAGATGGAATTCATAGTTTGTTTATGTTTCTTTATTGGTGTGTTTTGGGTACACAATCCAAGCACCAGTTAGGATTTGTTTGAATTCGAGATAATTTAAAAAAATAAAATAAAAAAGAAAAAAAATAAGGTTTTTTGTGTTAAAATAAAAAAAGTAAAAAAATTAATAAATAATTTAATTGATGTCATGAAATAAATAAAAAATATAAATTTATATATTTAAAAAAATAACTAAAGATTATTTTATGTTAGAAATGAATTATGACTAAATATTAAAAAATATTTTCTGTTGGAGATTTCTTTTTCTTGCTCTCTTTTTCTTTTTCTTTTTTTCTTAGTTTTCATGAGCTTCCGTTGGAATCAATGGAGTGAGAGAGTACCTTTTTTTCTTCTTCATGAAGAAATGTGAGCTTGTTGGTGTAGTCATCACAGTGAATTTTTCTTTCATATTGAAATGGATTTCTAAGAAAAAAATTGAGAAAATAGAAAATTTTAGTGAAAATAAAACTATATTCGGTTTATATTATTCTATTTTTTTTCATATGCAATAATCTGATTGGAACGAAAAAAAAAACAAGAGACGGTTTCATACAATTAGATGACAAGTAAAGAGAAAAATAAAATAAATATAAAGAAAAAATAACTTCGAAGAGAATAAAAAATAAGCCCGGTCTTATAAAAATGGTGAATGTTGCCATTTCATAATTTGAAACAAATTATAAACAAAGGCAATTTTACATGCAAGTATTTTAAAATATAAACACAACTTTTTATAAAAATACATTTATTAATTTATAATATATATATTACATGTGAATATTATTTATTTACTTTTTATAAAAATAAAAAAAATATTTGAATAAATTGAAATTTAAAATCGAAGAAATTTAGAAAAGAGACAGGAAGATAAAGTAATTGTCAAAAAATTTGGATTTTTTTTCTCTCTTACATTGCTTCAATATTTTGTTATTGCAAAGAATGAGATGATTATACAAAACCTGACAACTTCTATTCTTTACCAAGTGCGTAGATTTTTGGATAATCATTTATTTATGTTATTTTAATAAATTTTTATTTGGATGAATCTTAGCTCTGTTAGGATAACCCAGCTGATCTGTGAAGATGGATCAATAATAATGAAATAAAAAGAATGTGTAAAAATTGAGGCATAAAAATTTAATTAAAAATTAAGATTTGATCAAAAAGTTGGCAATTGACTTTCTTCTCAAATTTGGGAAAATTTGAAGAAGAAGTAGCAACTTCAATAAAATTTATTATATAATTAATTTTCATTATTAGTTTATTAATGTTTATATTTTATATTAAAATAAAATAAGTATTTTTACCGATACATATATATTTATATTTATGTTGTATACTTAAATTACATTATTTACGCTATATACATAAATCATGTTATTTACATAAAAGTTATATTATATAAACTTTTAAATAAAAGTAAAGACGTGAAAATTTCATACTAATTATCTTTTCATTCTTTCAACTGATTTTTCTAAGGACAATATTCCCACATTTCATGTTTTTCTTTCATGGCAAATTGGCATTGGTAAAAAATAAATAAAACACAGCTTGTTCAGATAGTCTGCATTAACATTAGGAGTGAAGCAGCAGATGAAGCAATAAATTCTATTATTTGAATAGGATTTGTTTCACCTAACTTGGCCATGAAAGAATTCCATTGTAGATATCCAAAAACACAGATGACAGAAACAAGGATTATGATGTTTGAATTAAGAATTAGATGGATGAGAGTTAGGATGAGGAGGATTGAGAATGGAAGGTAATGATAAAATGGCATGGAGAGTGATGGTTTGAATGTCGGGTAGTGACTGACTGGTAACTGAGGGAGTCAGAGGAGATGGTTGAATGGAAAGAAAAGGGATAATAAGTGTACGTTTCTTTGCCTCTGTCCCTACTCATTACTGCTCAACTCTCTTCTCAACCCTGCATTCTGCACTCTGCATTCTGCACTCTGCATTCTGCACTCTGCATTCTGCACTCTGCACTCTGCACTCTGCACTCTGCATTCTGCACTCTGCACTCTGCAATCTGCACTGTAACACTCTATTTACTTCCTTACTTCTCACCCTTTTTTTCACCAATACAATAACACTCCCACTCACTCACCCCACCACTACATTCACAACTCTTTTTTCCTAAAGCTGACTTTCCGCACTTTCCTTTCATTTTTCTCGCCCACCTCATCAGCAATCATCAAACTCATGCTTCTTTTTTCACAACTATATAACATTATATCTGTCAAAGATTCCAAATTTTTACATCGTCAGTCTCTTATATACACGTTAATATGTTCATAAATTAGCATTAGGTTCTTGACTAAAAGTATCTTAGATTTATTAACACAAATAAATCCTGTGTTACGAAAAGATGAATCTGAAATTACATGAATAAAAAATTTGGTTACACGTGACCGAAATGGCAGGGACATAGTAAAGTTAGATTATGTTGTTTGGTGTTGTTACTGATATAGTGAGCACAAATTCTTCATCACCTTTTTTTTTTTGAGAAAAAGAACGGAACCCTTCTCTCATGCACTTTCCGAGGCATTATTAAAAGAAAAAAAATTGTACCTGCTTTGCCACTGGAAATATAGCCCTCAGAAGGAAATGTCATACTTGGATTATTTATGCTTTATTTATATACTTCCTAAAATTATGGTATATTATGAGCCCAATTTGACTTCTATTTTTTTTACTTAAACACAAATGTGTGTAATAACTAATGAGAACTTGGTTTTGTCTAATCATGGAATACAAAAGAAAAAAAAAGTGATTTATGGAGTTAGTCCTTTTAGTTAGGCAGGTGAATATTTGTAAAGAGCAGACACTGTCCAAGCTTCTTCCACTGACCCTATTCATGTGGTAGGACCTTTCCTGATATTTAATAGGTTAATAAATAAATAAAGAATAATAGGACTTGGAAAGTAGAATATTCTCTTGTTTTCTCTTTTTTAGCTGTTTCGTGTACGAGAATTGAAAAATATAACGATATTTCTATATATGCAATACACATTGTGATCAAAAGAGAGAGAAATATGATAGCACTGATTGAAAATGTATTATATGTTCCTGGTATGAGTGTGGGTCAATTGGTAGAAAAAGGTTTCTCAATCACGATTAAAGATGATTTACTCAAGATAAATGATTTAAATTAAAGGTTAGTGTTGAAGTCTCCTCTTTAAAAAAGCAAAACATTTCAAACAAAGCTTCAAAAAGTTGAAAGTCACTATCTTATAACAACTGTGATTGCCAAATTAATTTGGCTTTGGCGTACGAGGTCTGATCATTTAAACTTCAATTGTTCGTAACACTTAGATGATAATGAAATGGTAATTGAACTTCCTAATATTTTTATGCCTGATAAAATGTGTGAAGATTGTCCAATTGATAAACAGTTAAGAAATGCCTTTAAATCACACATTCATAAAAGAGCTACAGAATTGTTACATTTGTATATTCTGATGTGTGTGGACCTTTTGAAGTATCTTTTCTACCTAAAAACAAAGTCATTTCATTTGTAGATGAATATAGTTGTATGATGTGGTTATACTTGATAAAGGCGAAAGGTGATGTGATTGCAGTCTTTAAAAAATTCAAACCTATGGTTGAGAAGCAAAGTGAGAAGGCTATGAAGATACTTGAAACAAAAGGAGGTGGAGAATATACATAGCATGAATTTAAGTCCTATAGTGTAAAATATGGCATTGAACATGAAGTCATAACTTTATATACCCCACAACACAATAACTTGGCAGAAAGAAGGAATAGAATTGTTCTTGACATGGCAAGAAGTATGATAAAGCAAAAGAAGTTTCTACACTCATTTTGGGAGGAAGTAGCTTCTACTGCAGTTTATGTGTTGAACAAGTGTTTCAAAAAGAAAGTTGAAGGAGAAAGTTTCAAAAAATGTTTGGTTTGACATAAAACCAATAGTGAACCATCTCAAAATTTTTGTTCACTTTGTTTTACCCATGTTCTAGATACTAAAATAAGGAAGCTAGAAGATAAGAGTAAAACTACAATCCTAGTAGGATATCATTCTACACGAGCCTATAGACTTTATAATCCAACTAAAAAAGTATGTATCAATAGAGATGTGGTTGTGAATGAAGTAAAATGATGGGTTTGAACAACTCATAGCAACAGTCTCAAAATCAACATTGTTCTGATACTAATTAAAAATGTAGAAGAGAAATAAGGGAGTGAACTTGACAAAGGAGATAACAAAGGTAGAGAAATTTACTAAAATACTTGTAGATTTTGAAATACTTCCAAATAATGTACTGACAAATAAAGGAGATTTGGTGCATTTTTCTTTGTTGGTAGAGGTTGAACCTATTGATTATGTGGAAGCAATGAATCAAGATTTGTAGAAAGATACGATGATAGAAGAACTACAAGCCATAAAGAAAAATCAGACTTGGATTTTAACTAAACTGTCTTTTAACAAAAGATCAATTGATGTTAAATGAGTATTTAAGTTTAAGCTTAATCTTGATGGATCAGTTGTCAAACGTAAGATGAGATTGGTGATTAAGGGATTCTCACAAAAGCAAGGTCTTGATTATTCATAAGTGTTTGCTCCAATTGTAGAATTGAGATAATAAGGTTGGTTGTGGCATTGGCAAGTGGAAAATAGTGACTCTTGTTTCAGTTAGATGTGAAGTCAACTTTCTTAAATGGTTCACTAGAGGAATAAATATATGTCACACAACCATCTAGATTTCAAATTGAAGGTAGTGAAAACAAGGTGTATAAGTTGAAGAAAGCTTATAGCTTGAAACAGACTCCTAAAACTTGAAATAAGAAGATAGATTATTTTATGTTGAAGAATCATTTTCATAAATGTTCAATTAAGTATAGTGTGCATGTAAAGCTCCAAAATAATGTGAATTTTCTATTGATGAGCAATTGGGTGGATTATCTACTAATCATAGAAAGTGATCTCTAGGAGATAGAACATTTTAAAACTTTATTGATGTCTGAATTTCAAATGATATAGTTGAGAAAGCTGAAATATTTCTTGGGAATGGAGTTTGTGAAAAAATGCAAGGGAACTATGCCTCATCAGTAAAAGTAGCGATTGAGATGTTGAGAAAATTCAATATGAAAAATTGTAATGTCGCAACAACTCCAATAGAAATGAGTATAAAGTTAAGAAAATGTTATAAACCATACTTTGTACAAACAAATGGTTGGTTCATTGAGATATCTTTACAATAGTTTAAACAAATGTGCTTGTTTTGTGTATTGAGTTTTGACATATACGTTTTAACAGAGATCTTTAAGCTTCACTAATGATCTAAGTCACAAAAATTAAGATAACAGGTGGTGAGAAGCTGATGAGGTAGTCTATACACAGTGGGACCTGTAACACCCCACAAAATAAAGTATGCATACTACTCAGCATTCTACTAATAATCATTAAGATTCATCGTACAGTCATCCTTTAATCTAAAGTATTTCAAAATCACACAATCATAATTCTAGTAAGACTTATTTACAATACATTTCTAAAGTTTTTTCAAAATAAATCCTATCACTATCAACATCCCTCAACCTAATTGATCCTCCACAGATCTATCTGCAACACCATCTGCACCCGTGTCAAAATACTATTATCATAAACAGATATCAAACACAAGCACAAAAAAATAAATGATAAGCTAACCAGCAAGTCAAAGTCATTCAATCAAGCACAAGGTTTAACACAACTCAAACACCTTAGGATCATCCATCTTAATCAATTTCATACATCATTATAATGATAAGACACTAACACATTACAGACTTGACTATACTTTCGGAAGACTCATGTATTAAATAGATCCTGAGATATGCACCTGTCATACATTTCCAAAACAAATGAATCATCAATCATGTATGACAAGGTTAGTCTCCCTGAGACTTTTCTGACCAGCTATGCTTAAAGCTGCAGTTATCCCATTCAGACTTCCTTTGACTCTCACCACCTGGTAATAGATAGCTTAATAAGTCTTTCAAAAAATGATAAATTCATGTATAGGTTCTATGTGTGGTGAAATAATGGTACCATGTACTTGATTGTATCTAGCTTACCATTGTCCTCTTTGTTGTATTTGAACTGTAATGATGGTATTATGTACTTGAGTAGATAGTGAAGTTGGAATTGAAACATTTGAGGTGCAATAGGAATTTTTTAAGTTTAAGCACTCTAGTTTAAGATTTTTGACTTTTATATATATAGGAAAAGATTGTCTGTGTTTTTGATTTTCCATAATTTATATGTGTGTCTGAAGTAGAAAAATTTATACTGATTTTGATTCTGTAATGTCAAGTACAAACTTTATTTTCTTAAGCTTATTTTCATTTTTATTTCATGTTAGTTTAGATTTGTTCATTATAGTTCATTATACTTTATTTTAATTGTGAACTATAAATATTTTTAGAATATTTCAATTTTAAAGTGTATTAATATTAGAAGTTAATAACAAAAATTAAAATCAACTCTTTTCTCTTAAAAAATAAATCATATTAGCTATTACAATTAGCAAATAAGGAAAGTTGCTTTTGTAATTGATTTTTGGTGGGAATGCCTTCTTCTTTAACTATTTTATATGTATTGTTTTGACAATTTTTTTATTATGATAATAGTTATAATAATTCAATTTTTATAAACATTTTCTTACTATTTAATCTTTAATGTTTAGTAATTATTTTATATTATAATAATTGAATTTTTTAATTGTATTAATTATTTTTTACATCCATACTACAATTAACGTATTTCAATGAAAAAATAATAATTTAATGAAAGATAGAAATGAGTTTGAAAATGATAAAAGTAAAGAAATATAAACATTTACCTGCAAACTAATACTTAAGTCAATAAAAACTTTATGAAAATATTAATTTATTTAATGAAAAAATTAAGTACTTACTCTATTATACAATATTGATATTACTATTATTATTATTATTATTTATAGGCTTTATGATTGTAAATAAATATTTAATAATTAAAAGACACAGTTAGTTATATTGTATATTTTAGTACTTTGTTAAATAACTACTTTGTTAAATAACTAAATAATTATTAGTTGTTTATTTAAAGTAAACTCAGGGTTGCCCATCTAGGAACAAAGCTCAGGAAATTTTTTCATTTCAATATATATTTTCTTTTGACAATCTACAGCTAGATATTAAAAATTTAATGACTAATACTTAAAATATTTATATAATTTCAGTAGAGTGCAAAGATCTTTCACAATTCACTATATTCTCCTTGACAGTTATGGATAGAGTGAGTTTGACTTTTTTTGTTTTAGTTCTTTCTAAATATATTTTAAGTTAATTTTTATTACTAATGATCTCAATATATTATTTTTCATTATTTTAAATCTTTATCGAAATACTAAAAATAAAAAATAATAAGTGTAAGAACTAAAAAAATAAAAAATATTATAAAAACTGAAAATTATATGTTTCCAGGCACATGAACATAAATTTAATTTCTCTAAGAAAGACTAAATAAATAATTAAATTTAAAACTTTAATTTATTTATCTGATACAATTTTATAGACAGGATTTCAGACTTAAATCTTTATAAAATGTTGATCTTATTAAAAGTCCGACTCTATTTTTTCTTTAGGTTATCTAATATTTAATACACAAAAATAAATTTAAACAATTAAATAAATTGATAAAAATATAACTTGAAGATGTCACAAAAATAGATTGTCTCATCATATTTAAAAATGATCTTAGATGGCCATTATAAAACTTACCTATCTATATTAATGTGGACGTGGACTATAGGAATTAAAATGGATTGAATTAGATTAGTTAATTAATTAATTAATCAATTTTATGTAAAATAAATCTTTACCTATTTATACTGCATAGATTTTTGTTAAAAGGTTATTGAAAAATTATCTTACAAAGATCAACAAACCTGCTTCTTCTAGACATGTCAATGGATCTATATATGATGAGTTCAAGGGTTTAATTTCTATGTCCAGTAAAGATTTTGTCCCCATTAAACCGTGGATTATAAAGTAATTATTATAAAAAATAACAAAATAATATATTTTGTGATAACGTGTGAATTAGATAACATCGTGAAAAAAGCTTGTGAATAGTTATATTATAAGAACAAACATTTTGTAAGGAACCAAAACATATATGCGAATATTATTTGTTATGCACAAAGTAGACCAAACATTTATGTAAGCATCCACAACGTAGTTTATTATATAACTGTGGTCTCTCATTTTACTATTTCATTGGGATGTTGTCCACAGAACTCAGGCACATGCATCCGACCTTAATCATTGGCCCAGTTCTGCTGCTCAACCATCAAAACACGAGCCAAATGAATTCAACAACCACGACAAAAACACTTTTGCCAATCCTTTTCATTTTGTTTCCACAAACAAACCTTCTTTCTTAATCACGGGTGTTCTTTATGGAGCAAAACTTAAACACAATACTCGATACTATCAGTGTTATTTTCTAATTAGAGTTAAAACTTTATCTCAATTATATATGTAATGAAAGATTTCATAAGTTATTCTTTAATTCTGGTTTAGCTTGCACTATGCTACCAACAAGTTTGAAAGAGTTTAGAAGTGACAAACAGGGAAATTCCTGGGACCATAAAGCACCCAAAACATGGTCTCAGCCAGAGAATGATGAATAAGTAAAAAAGGATGTGTCTTTGAGTGTTACTCAAACCACCAAAAACACAAAATGAAGGAGACAATGAGAGAGAGTATAAAGAAAGAAAGAAAAGAACATGGAAAGCAAATTGCACACAAACACATTGGATCCCTCAATGGAAACACATATAAACTTCAACAACAACATTTGAAAACGGATAGAAAAAGGGGGAGCAATTAAAGAGACCTCACAAATCACAACATAATTTGAACCCCACCATGCAAGTACATTATTGGCCTTTGATTCAAGTACAAGGACTGAAGGACCCCACTGTTCAAAGCTTCATTCAACCATCTGCAAACACAAAAATGCAGCTTATAAACAAACAATTCCGTAGCCACTTATGACCCCATAATGAAAAAGAAAAAGAAAAGCAAGACACAGACTCAGTCATAGTTCATTACCTCGTTGGGTTGTTGAACTGAAAGTTGCAAAATCATTAGAAGTGGGAATGGAGATTGAAAGCTGGGTGGTGGATGATTTGTCATCCAAATCTAGCCACGATCCTTTGCTCTTGGGGGGCCATTCATCGAAGAAGCGATGAACAGTTTTCTGAGGTTCCTCTTTTCCGAGTTTCACGAAAGTTTCAGACTTGATATCACTGCCAGTTCCTGATATGTAGCAACCCTGATCTTGCTGTGGCTGTTTTGAGTTGTTGCCACTGAGACTCTGAAGTTGCAAGTAGGAGTACTCGTTGTTGTCGTTGGACAAAGCAGAGCAACTCCTCTGTTTTGAAGAGGAAGAAGAGTTTATGGTCAGTGGTGTTTGTTGCCACGAATCTTCCATTGAGGAAGCAGAGAAGCTTCTCATTGTTCCAGAAGGTTCGGTGAAAAAGGCATGCTCATCCACCTCCTCTTTCAGCCCATATACATACCTGTTCCTTTTCCAAGAACAAAAGAAGGATCATTCACATATCACTCATAAGTACTTACATGTTGGTACATATTATAAAAAGATAAAATGAATCAAATTTCTTTCCTATGTTAAAAAAAAAAAAACCGTATTTAATAAATATGTTAACTTTAACTTGTAACAATAATAAGTGTTTGTAAACTAATCAGAAAATATCTTGGGAAACTTGTAACCAAACATGATAGATGTTTGATTTATGTTCTGCTGGAAGTACTTGTTGAGATGTTATGTAATACAGCTTTTAGTTATCAGAAAAAAGAACCTGCAGTCAGTGTTGTTGTTCTGAGAGCAAGAAGCAGTGTCGAGAAACAAGGGGGCACTGTTGTCTTGAAATGACAAAGGAACACCGGAAGAGGGTCTTGAGGGGTGATGATAGAGGAAGGAGTGGGAGGAATGTGGAGGGTTGTGGTGATGGTAAGTGTTATGAGAGGACACGGAGAGAGAATGAGTGGTTGGGGAGAGTGCAGGACTGTTTTTGGTGATTGATAAGATTGTGGGGGTTGAGGCATCTGTGATTGTTGTAGCTGTCGTTGGTGTTGTTTTCAAAACTTCCACAGGCTTTCTTGAACGGTTTTTCCCTCTGTGCATGTGCCTCTCGCAGTACTTTGAATCTGGATACGCCTCCTTCGAGCATCTCCATTTCTTCCCGTCTGTTCTCCTGCATCTCCCTGGCTCAGGGTCTATCTTCCTCCCCAACCCCATTGGCAAATAGTTCCACCCAACTGCATGCACACCAAACAAACTAACTCAAAACTATTCGTTCAAAAAGCCTCACAGTAACATCTAAAAAACAAGGTTTTAAGACATCACAGCTGATGTTGCAATGCATGTCTCGAAAACCTTGATGTTGACACTAAGATGATTCTTTCAAACCTTATGTATGTACAATACAATAATGATGATTAGTGTTGGAGGGTTTAAACAGTTTGTGTATGACAGATTCTAAGTTTTGAACTTTGTTAAGACTATTATGCAGAAATGTGAGATGGACTTACAGTGTTGAGACTGGTGAGGCAGGAGCCTTGAGGAGAGAGGGGAGTCCAAGTGGGTTCTTTTGATGGTGAAGAGAAGGTCAGGGGGGATGGAGATACCTGAAGCCATGTATTTGTAAATGAGGGCTTGGTGTTCAAGCTCTTGCCACTGGGAAGGAGTGAAGGGGAACCTGTTCCTTCCATTCATCATCAAGCAGAGGGAATGGGAAAGAACAGGAAAAATGTAAAGAGTAAAAAGGAATCAAAGAGCACAAAGGCTGATGAGTGATAGTAACAAATGAAACAGAAGCTATTCAGAGCACACAGTGTAGTTAAAGAGAGGACAGTTTCAGGTTCAGGCTCAGGTTAGGGGGAGAAATGTGAGGAGAGGAGAGAAGAGCGTTTCTGGGTTATTGCTTCTTGTTACATTTGCCCCTTGGTGTAGTAGAGTAGGTATATTTATTTCAGGGACCATTGTGTTACAGTAATAAACTAATGGTTCTGATTACATAGCATAGCTGCATGCCATGCCAATGCACAAATGCACACACATACTCTCTTTCTCTCTCTCACAGCTCCTATTATGACTGCACCTCTCTGCTGCTACTGCTTCTGCGACTAAGCTGCCTCTCTGGCAGCCCTTGTCTCTGACATCTTTACGGAAATCCATAAACTAAAGGAGAGAGAAAGAAAAGTTCCTAAAGACAAAAGAGGAAATAGTTATTATTGGTATTATTGTATATGAAACTATTTAAGCCTTGGTGTCTGAAGCCAATGCCTGTCTGAGAAGATTGTACGGTTGGAGCTTTTACTGCTACTAACTCATTTACTTTTTCTGTTCCTTTACCTCAGACTCAGACCCTCCCACTTACAATTTGACCTTTTTCCATTCGAGAAATGTAGAAAATGAAAGATGCACAGAGAAGACTACAACCCTACTCCTGCAACATTTTTCAACAAAAATATAAAACAAAATTGTATTTTGTTTAACTGGGGTTATTTTGTGTTGTCCTTTTGCTAGTTCCGTTGAAACAAGTTGGACGTTCTGTTAAAGCAAGGGTACTTAGGGAATCCAAGTTCCCAATATTTATCTGTACTTACAGTGGTTAGTGTTCAGATGCTGTGAACTTTATTCAGTGACTTGGTATTAGAACTTGATCCTCCGTTTACCCTGGAAGTTGAAGATCATTCCCATAGAAAATTTACACAGAAAACAAAACACCAAACTTTGTATGTGGATCCGTACTCAAAATGAAACGGCCCTCACATGCTTAAATATGCGATACGCCACCTTTTTTCTGTTTTATGCAAGACAGAAGAAAATGGCAGAAAGGAGAATTGTTTGAGTTTCATAAGCTGTATAAATTAATCAAAGGGAAATTGTTGAAACCACGTGCTAACTATTTGGCGCATCTAGTCTAAGCTAAGTACCACTGTGCCCTGATGGTCACTTCTTAAAAATAGTAGAACACTACAATATGAATGTAGATTGCAACGAAAAGCAGGTCAATAGTGTTGGCCTTGCTCGCCAAACATATATGGTCCAGGTCAGAAGGTTTGATGGAGCAAAACCAATCTAACCAAAAAGGGGACACATAACTCCGCAAGTAAAACTAGAGACATAGATTGGCATCACTATTTATGCTGTTTGGTTGCATTAAAACCTTTGGAGCTATTCTTGTGTTGTAAGTTTTGCAGTACAATTGCAAGATTTTTATCCCCCTTGTAAACACAATTGCCTAAACACATTGTCTCTGCCTTTGTACAACACTTCATTTCAGCAACCAAAAGAAAAGAAAATATCCGCATTATGTGTACGTATGTACTTTTCTCTTTCTTTGCTACCTGTTAACACTCAATTTTACCCCATATACCTTCATATAACCATCTAACTCTTTACCTCAATTTCCTTAGCTACTCAAACTTCCTTCAAATTCTAACAGATTTAAGTACTTTGCTGGTTAACTGGTATAAACACCCTTTCAACTTTATGTTGAAACAAGAGATGATATTGCACACAACAAAATATTTGTATTTTGTGTATACTTTAACACTTGCAAAGTGAAGTTGTGAGGTCAATGCTAAACTATATATGTCATGTAACTTTTCCTTTCTGAAAGAGTATTATTTTGTACCATTAACGTTGTCAAAAGGGTAGAATATCCTTTGATAGTTTCATGATATGTTAGCAAACCAGCATTCATTAACCTCACCAAGAGTTGAAGAAGCTTTATTAATATTAAAATTTGAAATTGATGATGTCAACTAGATGATACAATCCTCACATTTATTAGCAAATATTAATGTAAGTTGCTACCCTTTTGGTTGGAAATAGTTTTCCTTTGTCAAAATAAACATGAAAAATAAAGTAAATGGTAACCCCACTTCAACTAACCAACAAATGCTTGTGTAAATCATTTATCAGAGAAATATACTCACCAAAATTTATTAGGTTGTTGGATGTTTGACTCCATCTACCAACTTGGCAAATGTCAAGTGAAGCCTTTCCATTTTTGTTGTTTATCCGTGACAGGTGATAACCAAGTGAATTACTAATTTAAAAGGAAGAGTGAACTGTTAGAAAATATATGCATTATACCCTTTAGTTTTTTGTCAAACAAAATAACATTTTTAACAAAAATATATACAATGCAAACTGCAAAATTGCAGGTGATAGGCTATTGATGAGTATAATTTGTATGAACATTATCTTTGTTTCTACTAATTTGTACATTTGAGTGAAATAAAAGGGAAGGTGTGGATTTGCATAAAAATCTTGAAACCTTTTATAAATGAGAAAAAGTGGTAGTAACACCTGTGCTCCTTGCATTATTTGTTTCACTTTATGAAAACAGAGAGGCTGGGTGAGGTCTATAGGTACTTTCTTTTGATATTTTGCACTGATGGTCATAGTCAATAAGTACAAATGCTTAATCAAGGCTCCAGAAAACTACCAAGTTACTTGAAACGGTGACACATTTAAGAAGTAAAAGGTCCCAAGCAGGGACACATCAAATGTTTCCATTAATGTAACAGCCAGAAGGGTAAATCCCGGCATCTTTGCTGTAGCATTCTGGTTTGGAATCAAGCACAACTGAACTGCCACATCTTGGACTTGGACCACCCTCTTGCGTCTACACCACCCACGCTTTCTCAATGTCCCCACTTTCACTTGCAATTTCTATCTCTTCAATGCAAATTCAACGTCTTTAATTCCCCTCATTATTTTTCAAATTTTCAACACCTTCGATTTTAATGCAAAGCTTTTATCTTCTTCTTATTTCTTTAAAGTTAGTATAATCCAGAGTAAGCAAATATTCTACAGTTTTTTACCTTTATTTCAATTACATTCCCAACTAATATTGTGGTTTCAAAAATTTGTTCTAATAAAACAATGTACGAAAAGGAACAGGTTAAACAAAGGTTTTTGGTTTTTTTTTAACCCACCTACTTTTAGAACTAGTTTCCTCTCTTGGATTACCATAACTGTTACTAACAGATATTTATTATTAAGCTTTCTTGTCTAAGAAATATATTTAGTGCATACATTTTATACAAATGTTTTAAAAAGTTTATTCTAGTTCATTTTACAAGATTAAACCAAATAAGATATTAGATTTGGATGACGGGATAAAAAGTAAATCAATAGAAAAATAAAAGAAAGAAAGAGAATTAGAGTTAAAAGTAAAACTGATTGAATTAAGTGAAAAAAAAATTAGAAATAGAATATAAATAAGTAAAAAGTTTACATGTTTATATGATTGCAATGTCTTCATAGTATCTAGAGATGCTAAGCACATGTACCATAATTGTTTGGAATTGCTTCAAACATCGTTTTTGTTGGAGGCTTAAATTTTTTTCTAGTTGCTTGTTGAAACAACTATTATTTTGTAAATAAAACAAACTCTTTTTATCCACTTTCTTGATGAGTCCTTGTGAAGAATAATAATAATAATAATAATTGAAATACAACACAAAAAAGCAAACCAAAATATGATGAATACGAGCATAGCAAAATGGGGTAAAAAAATCATAAATAAATCAAAACAACATCACAATCAAATCAAAACAAAAAACGAATAATATAAACAAATGAAAATCTAAATAAGAAAACTACAAAATAAAACATCACTCCACTAAGGTGTGAAAGTTACTTGGCGGATTGGATAGAAAGGAAGAAGGGGAGAGCAAGTCAATTGGACAAAAAGGAAGAAAAGGACAGCAAGTGAATTGGACAAAAAGGAAGAAAAGAGCTTAAAGAATTACCACTGGAGAAAATTAATGTTACAAATGTGTTGTTGGAATATATGATAGTATAAAGTGATGTCTATTTAAAAAAAAATCACATTTTGTACTTCACATATTATTTTCACATATTATTTTCTGCATCTTCTTATGTTTTTGTTTAAGTGTGTTATGGATTTGAATCAACTTAATTATCAATATTAATACAATTTATTACAAAATTAATCATCTTCTACCAATAAAAATTCTGAATTGATAATAATTTCCATCATATAATGCAGAACCCATTTTGTCTATATTCCAAAGCGGAGATAGTATCAAACCGAAAATAATGTAGTGATCCAAACACACTTTTCATCGGATCATAGTCTTAAGAGCATAAAACATTGGTTGCAATAGATTAGATCAAAATTTAAAATAAGATGAATCATATCTTTTAGTACTGGTGCATGACCCAAAAAAAGACATTACATCATAGAATAAATCCCCTGCAACCCTTTTAGGCTTAAATACAACAATCAAATTAATATTTACAAGTACCGCAGACGCACAAAGCCTAAGGAAAAAGGGCCCAGGTACCGTTTTAGTGGCAGGGGCAAGGGAGAAAATCGAACCCAACATAGAAAAATTATACAACACTGAACTTGCGTTCAACCTTGAAACGAAACAATAATATAATATTACCAAAATATTCTGCATGGCAGCTCTATTCCCTTTGTAAGAAAGAGAGAACAAGGTCTGTATGTACAGAAAAAAGCTGTGTATCCACGAAAAGCTGTTTAGCACAAGCCAACAAAGGGGAGAAAATACAAAAACTGAATTAGTAGTCCGAAAATAGTATCAAATATAGAAATGTTTATCTACTAAATAAGGCAACCATGAGCAAAAAGATTATGCATATATTCTTTTTGCGATAGAATTGCTTCTCATTAAGCACATTAACTAGTGTTCTCACACGTATTTATGGTTTGTTGCATCAAATAACACAAAAAATAAGGTTTTGTTATTGCTAGAGACTAGCACAAACCAATTCCCTAAGTAAAAACTGATTGCACTTGAGATTCTAACGAAATGGTCCTTAGATTTCTACTCAAGGTTTTGAAACTTGCCAATGCAGCATGATTCTGAAGCACTAGAAAAAAAAATGATTGAAAAGAAATATCAGCCAGCAAGCAGGATCAACAGTTAAAAATCAAGTCAAATCCTGTCTGCAATACAACCACTCCCAAGCCTCTGCAACACTGCAGCTGATTAGGGAGGCCTAGCTAGTCCCTTAGATAGATTATTCCAGTTAAACTCACTTGACATAATCATCATGTTCTTTGCTGAAAGGTAGTGTCTTCTCAACTTAAACCAGAATTTTAGCTAAATATCACGTAGACAGTGCAATAGTTGTGATCCAACAAAACAATAATCTGGATGTTTGATTTGAATAATATTTACATACTAAGTGCAAATTTTGGAGTAGCGTTCAACTAGAAGAAGTCAGAGAGAATTTGCAAGTCAGTTCTGATCATTTTGAACTTCTCCTAGCAAATTTGACTAAATTTTGCATACATAGTTAGCATAAGGTATGATTGTAAGCTCAAGAAGAAACAAACCTTCATAAAATGCCGATCCCGGTAAGGGAACGAGTCAATGAAACTCTCCTTCAGAAGCAATGATACCTGAAGGTACAAAACCATCATTTCAGACCTTCCTAATATTTACTAAAATATGCTATTAGCAAGCCAGTGTTTAAATTTCAGTAAAAAAATATTATACATCATCTTGTTTCATTAACTGTTTTCTATCTATGTATCTTAGTACACCCAAGCTTATCTAGCAGCCTCCTGATATTCCAGGACTTGGGTCTTTCGTATCACATAACTTATCACCAACAACAACGACTATTGTGAGCAAATTAAGGTAGTCATTGGAAACAGTTTCACTAAAAACAGACTATGCTTTCTTAGATCAAATGAAGAATTTTAAGTAAGAATTAACTTAAAATTAAAGTTAAAAATTTAACCATTTCTTAACAGGGATTAACCACGTAATATATAATGGACACCTTTTTAAGGCATAAAAGTAAGACCAAGTCCAGGTCGGTTCTAAATTAAATTTCTCAATCAAATCCTTATTTTCAGAAAGGTTAAAACAATTAAAATAAATATCAAAGTGAATAACTTAATTTGTTGGTGAGACTAAAATACAGACCTTATCGTCATTGGATTGTACATTAGTGATCGTGTGAGAACGGATGTTATTGCAGAGAGAATCTAAGTAAGATCTTAACACCGAAAGGAACCCCTTTGCAGCTTCAATCTGTAGGGAAATTAACACGCGAGAACAGATTAAAATGCGAGAGTTTGACATTGCCTAAAGTGATGTGGAAACAACCGAAAAATATACGAGGATGCATAACTAACGATGAACTGTTAAAAACCTGGGTAAATTGTTTATTGCAAAATATTAAGCTGCTTTGACAAAGTACATGTAAGCATGACTAAAGTCTGTAATAATCATTAATCTAATCATGATACCAAAGGTTATCAAAAGTGGAGAATGAGAAAGACGGAGAGCAATAAAGAGGAAATAAAAGAACAGCAATAATGGATAATGGTGATTTCATTAAAATGGACACACCTGCACTTCCGTGCATTCATATACTGGCCTTCTCCTACCCAAGTAACTTTCTCCTACAAGAGTTGAATGATAAGGACGTAAAGACGAGACTAGCTCTTTCTGTCTTGGTAGTTGTGGTATTGTTGGTGACTTCACCTATTGCAATATCATAGCAGTGTGATAAGAAACCATGTACTTATGTTACCAGATAACCACATGAAAAACAAAGAAACGTGCTGTACATGAAAATAAATGGCTAGTAGTCTCACAATCATGGAAATAAAAAAGCAATAGAAGAGCTCTTTCTGAGATGTTCAAACCTGTGACAAATCCTTGGGAGCTTGGGATATAAAATCTTCAATATATCTAACACTTCACCTAATCAATCCTAAGATTTGAATGTAGCCTCCAATTTTTTAATTCTTTTTTCTCCCATTACATATTAGCATATGAAGTATCATTTGACTAGATCAAACTTGCAAATTAAATTATGAACCTACAAAAATTGAATATTGCCACAACCTAAATGGCACACTACACGGTCTAAGAAAACACAAGTTAACTCCAAATATACAAACACAAAACTTGAATAACGAGTCCTTTATGACCAACAACAATCTAGCCTTCTTCCATTAGGTGGGCTTGCTTACCGGAACAAACAACATAATGATTTTCCATACATCATGTCTATTAGGCGTTCCTCTATGAATAAGAGAGATAGTCAAATTATAATATATAAGTGGGGTGGGGAGCAATTCTCACTTAAAAGCTAGTTTTCTAGGATTGAGTAAGTCCAAAACTCACATTTTAAGATAGTATCAGAGTCTATATTCGTAACTATTATTGGGTATATCATGTCATTTACTATCGAAATGTTGCTGGACTATCTATAAAATATCTAGTTCCACACTCAAGATGCCTAGTTCTTAGCATAAGAAAGTATATTTAAGATTTCACACTGACTAGATATATAATAAAATGATGATATATAAGCGCGGAGTAAATTTACCTTATAAGTCATTTTTGTGTTGAGTCAGACCTAAACTCACATTCTAAGAATTTTTGTAAGCATTATTGGCCACTAAATCCTTCTCAATGGTTTTACTATAGTTTTTCGTGATCTCCCTTTCCCTCTAGCAATTAAGCTACCCTCCATTTGATCTACTCTCCTTACTAGAGCTTCTACAAATCCCCTCCACACATGCCCAAACCACCAAAAGTGAGTTCTTATCCATCTTTTCTACCATAAGTGCTACCATATCATATCTATTCTATAATCCATTTGTAAAGAGAGAAAAACAAGAGGCATTTGATTAATTCCATCTATTTGAATTACACAAATAAAATATATTACTACTAGGTGTCATAAATACAAGGATAATTACAAGAATATACTGTTCTCTAATTAACATATTCTTTCCTATTTACATGATTACACAAAATGTCAATTTGCTACCAGATTTATAAAACTTGTATTTCACAAACAAACGGAAACAAACATTACAATACAGTGGCACAAAATTAACAAAACAATATGCAGAGCAATGTTTTTCTCCATTTCAAGCAATGACTGCACAAATGTAAGAAAAGATGATGCACACTAGTGTATAACAAATTTTTAAGATAAAAAGGATTTATTTTTACCTGGTTCCTATCGGCATCAACTAGAATAATATTGGTAAACTTTGACTGAACTTCACTGGTCTTGTTCCTAATACCAACCTAGAAATTAATTTTGTTGGCATTCAGAGACATCACAAATGGTAGTATCAATTGAAAGATTAAAAGAAAAAAAAAAATTGAACTTGAAACCAAATTTGAAAGTGCACACTTGTATGGCAAATCTAATGTTTTCTTCCAATGCATGAAAAGTAATACTAAAGTTTGACCAGCTTCAAAGCAGTATATTCAATATCAATATCCAAGTAATAAATTGACATGTGCAAGGGCGCACTGAGCCTGTATTTCAATTAACAAAATAATTTAAAATGTAAAAGCAGCCTCATGGCCTTGCTTCAAGAAGATAATATTCTTATCAGTTAAAGCAAAGAACTAAATACTCACTACATAAGGGACAGGTGCGTCTAAAAAGTCAAGCATATCATTTGGTAAAACCTGGAAGAACATGTTGTCGTCAGATACCATAAGGTGAAATATACAAAGTAATAACTCATTCACTTTAATAGTGCAAAGAGAAAGAAATCAAACTGGCATTAGCAGGCTTTGCCACCGGTAAGGCTGGATTAGGGGAATAACTGATAAAACTGAAGCAGATAGGATTCCCTGATCATGAAAGAAAATTTTAAGAACTATAAATCAAGCCAGTAAAACTACTTCTAATATGCACTAAGAATATAAATGAGTTTTGCAGTTATATTTACCAACTTAATTTAATTACAAGACATACCAAATTAGAACAGACAACAACTATCTGCTTCTCTAGTAGAACTCCTGCAAAGAACGCTAACACCTGCAGAGTGCAGATGGGACACAAACAATTAAACCAACTCATAATTGTAAAACTCAATAAACAAGAACTATGAAACTATTACACTTTGATCAATGATCACAACATTACAACTTTAGGAAAGGAATTATTGTGCCTCTGTTTAGCTTATAGTAGAGGTGATCAAGCTAACAATTCATAAAAGGTTTTGATCTTAAATATGGAAGCAATAGCTATTAACAGAGAAGTGACTCCACAGATAACATATGCTACCTTTCAAAGGATTAATATTTTGAAAACAGGCAATGGAGGATGATACCGTTCTAGTACCATGCGGAGAAGAGAGAAACTGAGAAGGGATATTTTTATTTATAATGAAGAAAGGATAAGATAATAAGGAACAAAATAAATATCTAATAATGGAAAACATTTTATAAGATACTTTACTATCAAATCATATTATATTTCCCTATTTAATATAATCAAATCATCTCTCCAACAAATGTCATTTAGCACAAGATCTCTTGAGAGAATCATGTCAGCCAGATGGTTGTTGGACTCGATAAGGTAAATAATGACAAATGATATCGTTAACACTTTCCTCAAGACAGAGCATATATATCATGAGTCAAGCTTGTTACACATGTTAGAGGGCATGGCAATTGCTATTGAGCAAAAACTGCTTGGAGAGAGCAATGGCTGCAAGAGAGCAAACATTTTGAGTTCCCTTCTCTTTAGGCTCTAAATACCATGTTGAAAGGATTAGTGACAAAACAAGTGATGGAGGATGGTACCGCTATAATATCATGTTGAGAAGAGACAAACCGAGAAGGAATATAATGAATAGTATACTTATTTATAATGATGAAAAGATTGAATAATAAGGAATAAAATCAATATCTAATGATGGGAAATGTTTGGTAAGGATATCTCCATTGCAAAGGTTATAACCAGGGTCATAATTTTAGGACCTATCATAAGACCTCTTCATTAAAATATGTTGACATGACATAAAATTTAAGATTGTGAGTCCTAAATAAGACCCAACATCAACGACCAAATAAAACATTAAATGTGGATCTTACAAGACTCTTCCATTAAAAGAGATGTAGCACAATGAGACCCAGAAAAAGTAAATTAAAACCACATATAATGACTATTGCAATGGAGATGACCCAAATATTTCTATGTCAAATCATATCATATCTCCCTATTTAATACAATCAAATCATATTTCTCACAGTTACTTATAAAAGGCATATCCACAAATTCCATAAATGCTGAAATAATGATAACTTCTCCTATTCAAAACCATAATGAATCTACCAGCATATAACCTCAAGCTTGAAATATCCCACCAAATCTATTGCGGAAAAAATTAATATTCCATATACTTGGAAATCAAGCATGACAATATTTACAATATATGGAAACAAAATAGATTTCAATGTCTTGGACAAATGCATAAAACGTACATTTTCAAGTCTCAATGTACCGCACAAGCAAGCTACAGCCCATTCAGATAATGCATTTGCCTCTTCTACCACGAGAGCAATATGTGCCTGAGATTAACAAACAACAATGAAGTACTATATCTATCATAAATGTGAGTATGGAACAAAATGCTTCCCATAGTACGAAAACATCAAATCTGAAGTGCAATGGAAGCAGACTCTTCTAGTAAAAAATTATGATGATAACATACATCAACCAATTCCAGACCAGTACTGAACGTTTTCAAAGCAACTGTTGGGCCAGCAAGACGTAGAACTGACTCAGCTGATCTCTGGTATTGCAAGGGATGCAAGTGCTCCAAAGGATGAAATGTAAGTGATGAGCCCCTGGCAGGGTAACTTAAACGGTAATACTCACTTATAATTTGCAGTGGTCCATGGTTATTTTGCTGGGAAATTGATAAATTACCATCAGCTACAAAATATAATAATGAATGGTGACTAACAAGGCAAACTTGTCAATCTACAAACCTTTGCCCATTCAAGAATATCATTTAAGTCATTTAAATCCTCTTGGCCAGAGAAAGATGCTTCTTCTGTCTCATTATCATCAACATCACTCCTAAAATTTCTGTCTTCACAAGGTGATCCTTGAAAACTGCATAAAAGGCAGAAGTCAGAACATCTGATTAAGATGAATCACCTAGAACAAAGGGGCAATTATTTCATTGACAGATTTTGTCCAATATAAGATAAATTAGCACAAAAAATCACAAAAACAACATATACAAAGCAAATATACAAATAAGAAAAGAGCACTCCAATCCCTGTGCATGTCTGTCAAGGAGGTTCTACAAAAGAAACATATGAACGAAACTGGGAGGGAAAGGGGCATTTCACTCCAAGAGAAGATAAACCACCAGAATTAAGACAATATATTTCTTAACAAAACAACTAAGCTCCAGTCGCATGAACCTGCAGGAAGATTCAGAACTTTCATACTGGCAACAGCGCAGGAGGGGCAAAATAGCATTAGGTAAATGTTTGTCTTCTGACTGTTTGTTTGTAGTAAAGGCATCTCCATACTGATCACTATTTTCCGAGTTTGTAGGGCCAGAATCTTCTTTGGCTGTTGTACTATCTGTTACAGGATTAGCAAGCAAAACATCATCATAATTGATTCTCTCCTTAGATGTCTGCAGCTCCCCGTCAACCACTAGGTGCTTTGGTTGACCATCATCCACGATGTTTTCAGGTGTAGACTTTACTGCTCTCAATGGAGTATCTTCTATTGGTCCATCACTCACCAAAGCACTCTCCGAGTAGCTCTCTGGATTTTCCTCCTTAAAGTTATTATCTTCATCAAATTCTAGATTTAGATCTCCAACACTTCTTGTCAACCTCTCTAGCCTTTCTTGTGTGAAGATGCTACAAAGATATTAGCACAATAAAATTAGCAAAAATTATACAACCATATTTCTCATCATGTTAGAAAGTAAACAATTTTAAGCATTATGAATGAATACAATGTGTGAGCACACACTATCCATAATTCAAATATTTCAGCCAAATATGGTTAATAAACAGAATGTCAATCACATGAAAAAAAGGAGAAAATATTTCATTCCAACTTCCAGCAATATATAGAACTTAATCTTCCAATCCAATGAGAAACCTGCTTCATTTGAGAGCGCCCCCCGCCCCAAAAGAGTCAGAAATAATATGACGCTAAAGGGCAGGAACAAGAAAAACAACAAATAAAGCTCCTGAATTTATAACTTGAGTCCTCTTTACACACAACCAGATTTTTGCCACGACAAACTACATCGTAGCTCCTGGGAAGATTGTAGTTTTTAGTTGCAACTAACCAATACATTATTTGTTTCACCTAATCTTTGGGTATGAATGAAGCAGGTTTTTTTTCCTGCAGCAAACCATTTTAAGATGTGTATGAGTACGTGTGCATGTGTATTTGTGCATATTCTGCCCTAGTTGGCAAGTAAATATGCTGACATTTTTTAAATATCCTGTTATGAGAGCATAAACTGCCACCCAGTTTTATAATTCTACTTTAATGAAATGCAAATATTCCTTTGACGTATGTGTTTATCTTCATTTTAACATACTCAGTTGATCACGGTGACAATTCAATTCTGCAAATTATACCATATACGAAAGTACTACATATTAACACTTGACATTTTTTTTACTGTTTTGACGCATACAAGGAGTGCAAAAAAAAAAAAAAAAGAAAACTGTTTTACTGATCATCCTTCCAAAATTTAATAAATTAAGAGCACAAAGAAATTGCAAATATTTTCTACATCTAGGTCCCTTCTGCTGACTCTTAATTACCGATACCTACCTATTCAATACACCAAAGTGCAATTCAAAAGCTGGAAGCCTTGAAAGAATGCAGTAACATCTCTGAGTGGTTAGTATATGTCGTCTCAAAGACGAGTAAGAAGGCTGCTTATCAGAAATCAGAGAAAGCAATCCAGAAGGCTTTTCCACTAGTTCTTCAACTAAGACACAACACCCATAAAGTGTTGAGTTGTCAGCACCCTTCGAAGTTAAAGTAACAAACAAAGAAACAAAGTAACATTGTGAGGTAACTAATACAATTTCAACATAACAAATAATCAAGGCATTGTTTGGTATGGTAGATTCGGAAAGAAAACAAAGGAAGTGATGCACATAAAGTATAATCTAGCTCGATTGACAACAAGTGCCTTCAGGAACTACTTGATCTAGCCTCCTAGGAATTATCCTAGATTACTTTTTGGCATGCACTTTGGCATACCTCCCACCACTAGGTCTTAGACCTCAAATTCACATCAAGAAAAAAGGCTCTAGTCCAAACACATGAATCATATCCTTTCCTTTCTTTCCAAATCCACTCCACTAAACAGTGCATCCATTGTTGTAGACATTTAGACGCCTTGGTTCTCATATGAACATATGAACCAACAAATAGGTTACACTAGTAGCAAGAAAATTGTATTCTTGCACAAGAGAATCTGAGCTTTATATCTTGGATGACCTAATGAAAACACATTTAGCACTGGCGGAGGTGAAGCTGGTTTTTGCATCATATAATGAGGTAGACATCATAACCATCATTTGAATGAATATCAAAGGGATTAAGTCCAAAATTACTTCTGAAGTATCCAGGCTAAAAACGCTTCAGCAATATAATACAGTAAAAAGGAAAGATCCATCCAGGAAAAAAAAAAAAAACAAAACAAAAGAAATGGAAACATATGCAAAGAGTACATTCCCTCTTGTAGTTTTAGAATATAATGTAAAAAATTTGCAAGAATTCAAAATACCATCCCTGGAATACTTTTTATCAAGAAAAATGGCAAAAGCTGCCATGATATCAAAAGAAGAATATGTAACAAAGTAACAATAAGATTGCTTTAGGTACCTGTAACCTGAATACAAATGACAAATCCCTTTGTTTAAGGTGTTCCTGCAATAAAAAGAAACAGACCTTAGTTACCAATATTTATTAACTTGCATATGCATGAGCACCCAGTAGTTGGTCCTGATGGACCCCCAGTTCAGGTGCACCAAAGTGGGGTAGAAATAACAAGAGTGGGATGAGAATTGAGGTGGTGGAGGACTCTGCCGGAGAGGATCCTCCTAATAACAGAATATGGACAAGTGGCAGAAGATTAATGATGGCGAAGGGAGGGCAGGAAGCAAGTGGAATGGAAGGTATGAGGGATGCAATGGGACAAGATAAGGCATCAACTAAGTAGGGAATGTTTGTAGGCTTTTGCCCAAGGGTAGAGTAGCATTCTGGCTTTCTCCGAGTTATTTCAATTTTTTTTCTATTCTATCTGTTATTCATATTGTTCCTATCACAGTAATTCTCTATAAAGTATACATTTCTCTTTAATCCAAGTATAAATACATGATCTATCCGGTTCTACCATATATCCTCGACTGTGTCAAATACGAAGGTTGACAACACTTTGGAGTAAAGAAAAATTTGCTTGCTATTCGTTGACATGGAAAGTTACAGGACTGCAGAAGACAGCCTTAACTGAATGAATGCATAAATGACTCAACCCTGAATCTGAAACATGTATCAGCAAACAAAGGAAATACAAAAAATTCTGAAAAACTATATTGGGGAAACTATGACAACTGCAAACATGAAACATCTTCCAGAAAGAAAGATTATGTTAGAACAAATGCCCAAAAGTGTCCAAGTCTCCATCACTGTCTATTTATTTACCAGATCAATGAAAATTGAAGTTGCATGTACAAGACAACAGATTTACAAAGATGGGTAAGCCAATTTGGACGGAACTTTACTATTCGAATTTGTGTACAGGCCCTTGTCTAAAAGTGAGGGAGTGTGTGTAGCCATGGGCTAAGCTTGAGCAGCCTATATTTCCAGAAATTCTTCAGTACTTTCAACTCGTGGCCCTCTTAAGTCTATACCCTTTAAGTTGATTCTAACCCACCAGTGTATATGAGACCTGTTTTCCAACACCCCTAAAGTACAATAGACTTGGCCCAATGTTAATTTTTCTTTTTCAGCCCTGGTTTGAAATTCAAGCTTGGGCCTCGAAAGGATCATAGGTCTTGCTTTCATTTATTATCTAAGTTTATGCTACTGTTCCTGAACTTTAGAGACCTCAGTCTATTTTCATTTTTCCCCTCTTTTTTAGGGGGGACATTCTTTTGGTCTCACCCATACTTTGACCAGTCTCTTTGCTTTTAGGGTTTAAATTTTATCTTGAATATGGGATTCAATATCAAATTAGAATTTGCGGGCAACCTCTTGTTCAAGAGTGAATGAGAGTATGTATTAGTGAGTTTAACTATAATGTGTGAATGGAATTAATTGCTAGAATATTACTGGCAGAATATTTGTTATTATTAGCAGAATATTCTGACAGAATATCTGGTCTATTAAACTACCAAAATTTGTGGGAATGTGCAGATGTAATTTTGTAATTATGTTATTATCTCCATAATTAGGATAGCTCAGTTGTAGGATAGCATTTATAGCAATGTAGCTATTGTTTAGGGATGAAAATCAGCTTTGTATTACACTTTTTATATCAGAATTCTCCAATAGGACAAGATGAAACATTTTTCAGAGTTTGACATAATGACCAGTTTCTCTAAAAATACTGACATTGGTTTCGGTTAATAATTAGTTAATCACTGAAGAACGGAAGGAAAATATAATCACATATTAATCAAATATTAAATTTCAAAAATAATTTGCATAAATAAATATTAATCAAACCTTTAACATTGCAATTAAAAGAATACCTGTCCATAAAGAATTTCATTCAACTCACTCATGGAAGGAGTTCTCTCAACAGCACGGACCTGAAATTACATCCAACAAAAATTAGAACCAGACTAAAAGCTCCACATAACTTGTTCACATATATGAAAATAAATAAATGAAAGACAAACAAATAGATGCCTGACCGTAGATGATTCATTATGCAAAGAATTTAAATACAAGCAATATTGTCACCATTGATCACTTCAATTTTTCAGTTGCTATGCTTTATCAATACATTACACAAACCCAATGGTGTTCCCTTACTCACCCTAGCCCCACCCTACCCATTGTCACTTATGTCTTATGCTACATTCCCAAGCAAGTAAAAGATGGAATCTCGTTATGACACCATCTTACAGATGGGGCCAGAGCCAATGAAGCTACAACAAACTCATTGACATGCCACTTTTTTTTTTTTTTTTCTTAATTCCAGGGAAAAAATTTTCAATTCTTCAGGTCACTTCGATTCACATCTACTATAGCTTTCCTAATTAATAATAAAGATAACATTTCGATATAGAAAATGAATGCAGAAAAGATTGAAGTTCATTAAGCATACACCTACCTCTAAGCCTCCCGGGAAGCAGAAAGAAAAAAGATCTTTGCATTTAAGAGGCAGCTGTTTTTCTGGAGGGTAAACAAATAAGACCTGAAAAAATTGAATACTGTTCCTGATCAATATATATTTGAAAACAAAACAAATACTACAGACAGTAAACAATGAAGTTCTAGTAGTCACTGTAGTAAAACTTAAATGGTAATACAATTAGCATTAGTGCTTGTACCATTTGGTAATAAGAATAATAATTATAAAATTTCACTATCTGCTGATCACAACCTGAGGTTCAATATTGGGTTCTACACGAGATTGACTATGATAATCAAGTGCACTTCTCAATTTGGCAGAGCCTTCAAACTTCCTATCAACATATCGCCTTTGCAGTGCCTGAACATCACAATTAGGATGAAGTCCGACAATCACCATGCTCTCAAATAGTCGTGAGGGCTCCTTCCAAGTCTTATGGTCCTGTGAACTCAGATCAGATGGAGTGTATGAGAACAATCAAGGGACAGAATAGTTCATGAGATATGCCCTAAGGCAAGAGGAAAACATAGATCCTAAAGGCTGATAATGGCATGCAGAGTGAGGTGCTGAAAGTTCAATAAGCAATGGATGCAAGGGCTGAACTTCCAATGAAGAAGACCATTCTATACCAAGTGTTTCATGATGCTACAATAACAAGCAACTTAAACTTTCTTCGCTCTTCATACACGGAGGACTTAAGAACACATAAATATGATACATTGAAGTCAAAATTGTACCATACCATATACTGCAACTGAAAGTTTGCAGCCCACTGACGCTTCAGACTAGTCAGGATTTCAGGATTGTAATTTGTGTTTTCAACATCAGGAGGGTGGGAAAAGCCTTTTAACATTCGAGCAACTTGATACTGAAGCCTTTGAAGTTGGCTACCACTAGTATCATCTTTTAATGACATCGGAGAGTTAACAGCAGCAGCAACAGCTCTAGCCACGTCCTCTTTTGTTTGCATAAAAAATGAAGCACCCCAACCAGGACTAGCTGACCCTTCTTCCTTAGATATTCCAGTCATCTGTTCCTTCATGAACATGGCATTCAAGGACACAAATAAACAAGAATTTCATGCAAGCAACATGAAGTCAAATAAAGTATCTTTCAAAGCTAGAGCTACATTAAGTCTAAATGCATACTGAATGACGAAAATAGTGGAGCATTATTACAGCCAAGAACAATTATACTGATAATCAAGCCACCAAAAGCTGAAACTCTTGAGCACCGACTGTAATATGCAAACTCACAAGGCATCAGGTGGTAAAAGTAAAACTTCAATGTTACTTGCTATTCATGTCAACTGCTACTCTTGTTGGATCAACCGATGGAGATTTCGCCACTAGGTGTCATAGGTTGGGACGTTAAGTCAATCAAATACTAATGAGGGGACACTCACCAAATAAAGCCAACAACTCTTAAGAGGCTTACTTAACTGATTGAAAAGTGATGTTAGCAACCTATTTTATTGCTAGTAACTATACCAACTGAACATAAGAGAGCAAACAAAGAAACAACCGGGACCACAACAAATCGTGTCAAGTCTCATTTTTTTCCATGTCTCCCATACAGGCAAAAGCTTCCGCAGAACAAAGAAGCCCAAGGAACATCAACACATACTAATACCATCCAATTACCCATAACTCTCTATTTCAATTTTCATGTTCTGTTCAGCCTATCACACTAACTGAGAAACAAAAAGATCAGAGAGCAATCAGGACGCCCCAATTGAGCAAAAACAACACAGCCAAAAAAATAACAGAAAAGGAAACAAAATAAAACACCCAATTGAATAAAAGCTCACCCGAACAACAAAAAATAGAAGAAAGCAGAAAAAAAAAATGGCAAAGAATGAAAATTGACCTCCAAATAGCAGGGGAAAAGAGGAAGGTAAAAAGTAGAGAATTGGGGCGGCCGTTATCGAAGGTAACAAATTGATGAGGTAGTGATGGGTTGCAGGGAGAAAAGTATATATTTTTATAATTTATATGGGATTTGGAGGTGATGGGTGGAACATAGAGAAGAAGAAAAAGGGAATAAAAAAAATGGGTAAAAAATTGGGAAATGATAAAAGGGTGGAACGAAGGGACAAACAAGTTGTGAAAGTGATGGCAGAGAGGAAGAAAGGAAGAGGAGAGGGTCGGTTTCTTATTTTTCACGCCTCTGTTTGGTATTAGCAATTAGCAATAGCAATAGCCCCTGCTGCTTCTGCTTCTTCTTCTTCTTCCTGTGTTACTGCCACCCTTGACTCTGCAACACTTGCACACAAGATTCTCTTTGGTTGGTAACAACCCCATCCAATCAATGCATCTTCTTCTCTTTCCTTTCCTCTTCTAAACCAATATCATAACTGTTCCTTTTTTATTTATGCTTATTAAACACTTTTATTTCTTTACTCACTCATAAATAATGCTCTCCCAACTATCCATAATGTTTTGTAAAGAAAACCTATTCAAACATGTAAAATACTGGCTATTGTTAATGTCTTGTCTTCCTACATAGGCTTTACAAACAAAATAATAGACAACACTTTTTTCAGCCAACACAATGAAGCATATTGAAGTAAAATCAAATATAATAAAATATAATACCTATGCAACATAATTTCTTACATGAGATTTAAACAAGTAAATCATTAGTGCAGAAATATCAAAAGAAGTTTCAGAATCATTTTTAAATTTTGTTTAGAACAAATAGATTTAAAATATAATTATTTATCTATTTACAAGGTCACATAACCTAAAATGGGTTGTTTATTTAGAAGGTGGCATGATTTAGGCTTTTTATATAAAATTTAATACAGTGCTATAGGTTGGTAAGAAATGAATCCTGAACTTAATTTTGTATATTTTACCATTGAGAAGTCTTTACCAAGTTAACAACTATAAATGGATCCTCAATCATATATTTCATAACTTTTAATATTATAAGTTATTTTATAACGTCTCCTATTACTCTTGAAACGTTATAATTGAATTAAAAAATTTAAACAACTTACTATAACTTCTAAACATTCAAGGTAAAATATTTATTTTATCTTCTAGAGTTACAAAGTAGAGAATAACAGTTCCAAAATCGCTAACAATGATGTTAGGAGTCATTGGAAAAGTAATAAAACACATCTCAATTGTTTCCATTAAGATGAGGTAAAGTATAACGTTCTCATTGCTTAGAGAAAAAAAAAATAAGCATGTTTACAAATATATAATCAACTCAAGAATAAGTATTTTAATATAACAAATATTTAGGTTTCATTAATGGTATTCTAAAAAAACCTAATTAGCATTTACTTATAATTTATTAACCTGTCAGTTAACTATATTGTATTATTGTCATGAATATCTAGGTCATTATTTTTTAATTGGATTTTAAGAAAAAATCGAAACTTTGAAAAAAAAAAATGGTAAATGGGAAGACTTTTTCAATGAGCAATGTTTGCATATAAAAAGTAGCAGCAGCATGGTTGTGCGGCCATGTAAAGAAATTAAGCAATTGCATCTTGACCAGGACTGCTTCTTCCTGCACCTCCATATCATCTTCCTGCACCTCCATAATTTTCAAAATTCCAATAATAGACATGAGGAAATTACAAATTTAACCCTGCTGCTATAAAAGAAGGTTTTCCATGGAAGGG
>Ga0209489_102699_pt1 | contig 35716 bp, 20 predicted proteins | sample SiratrowhiteBW_FD_187527 | JGI IMG/M metagenome (GOLD analysis project Ga0209489, IMG submission 187527) | Root nodule microbial communities of legume samples collected from California, USA - Siratro white BW (SPAdes) (version 2) | ecosystem: Host-associated > Plants > Roots > Nodule | place... | reverse complement strand
TTAGTTAAAATATTTTTTTAATATCAAATTTTATGTTAAAAGGAGTATATTTTTAATTTTGTTAGAGTTGGTATAACCTGCAATTAGTAGTCCAAGAGATAATGTATCAAATAGAGTTAAAAATGCAACACATGTCAAAGATAATATCATTAAATAATTTTTTAAGTGAAGAATATTGTCTTAAATAAACACTTGTTTTTATTTTTACAATATTATGTGGTGAGATGGGAACTTATCAATTCATTACTATTTAAATTTTTTCTTATTTTATTTAATCTTTAAAAAGTATGGAGCAATTTATGTCCTAAACAAGATTCGATATTTTTTTCCGATTGGTTGGTCTTATTGATTTTATCTGTTGGTTTATAAAGCTTCTCAATAAAATAATGCCATATAAACCTATACTTAAACACAGAGTTAACTTTTAAATAGGTTATTATTAAAGCTTAAGAAAAGATATGTATCGAGTAAATAGATGAGGTTCAAACTCGTTGATAATAATACAAATAAGTGTTAGACTTATTAAGCTCAAACTTAACCTATTTCCCTTTGTGGTTTTCATTTATCTCGCCATCTCTTATTGAATAAATTAAATTATACTACTTTACAATTTTTTATACATACTCTATAAAAAAGAACTAAACATTTAATTTTTACTTTTAATTTAATTTTTTCCATTGGATTAAACGCGGCATGATTGAAAGTCTATTTTTCCTTTTATTTCCCCAAAATGATAGCTTTTAGGGTTTGGCCTTTTGCCAAAAAGAAAAGCAGAAGAACTTTAAAAACTTTTGAAGTGGTACGGTTTATCGTATGCGGCAACATGCATTGATTAATAATTTGAAACAATTGTAAAATGAGAAGCAACGTGTCATTCTATGGAGCACCACTGCTTGGGCACAATGAGAAATAATAAATAAAGAATCTATTTACTACATTCATAATTCTAAATATTACACGATAATCTATTTTATTAATTTACTTGGGTAAAAACTTAATTTTTCATACAATTAAAAATAAAATACTAAAAAAGAAAAAAGAAATTGTACCAACTCAATGCTAAAGGCAGACATATTCTGTTATGCGCGTGGTTTGAAGATGAACCTTTTAAAGTGAATAGTATGATAAGTGCAAAGTATGATAGACTCTTGCTCTGTTTCGTGAAGGATTCAAATAGCTGACTCTAATTCATGGTTTGATTACGTTTGCAGACAGATTATTATTTTTAGGTATTGAAATGTTAGTCTAAATTTTATATTGAATAAAAATAAAAAATTAAATAATATAACTAAAATAAAACTTATAAATTTAATATTTTAAGATTTTAAATTAAAAATGACGTTAATTTTTATGTAAGTCTGATTTTTATTTTATTTTTATTTAATACGGATGCTTATGAAACATCGATTTCCGTAATAAATGTTAGATACTGAAGAGATGGTTAGATGGTCAGACAAAGTTTGAGTAATATGTCACGTATTTATTTTGTATAAAATCTTTAGATTGTTTTCTGAAAAATATATTGTAGTAAATATATGAACTACATTTTACACTGGTTTCATTACATATCAATTGGTCTAGGTAATAGTTATTTTGGCTGATGCTCTGCTCTTTTCTGCATAAAAATATTTATAAATTCAAATTAAAGTTAAACATTTCATTGATTTTCACAGCAAACCTTATTTCTCTACTTGATTTCAATCAAATGCTTCGAGCAAGATTTGTGTCGATGTGTTTAAAAATTATATTGTTTCCTTTTACAGTTTTAAGCATAAAATATTTTTACATTTTCATATTCAATCTTTAAACAACCTTTTCTAGTTGATTGTGCTCATTGTTTTATGGAAATCCCTCTTCAGACTATTAGATGGACTCTAAATGGGTCAATGGGTTGGACGGGTCTTAGTGGAGTATTTCTTTCTGCACCTATATGTTTCTTCGTGCATCTTTATTGACTTTTAATTGTAATAACTATGATAAATTTTGTAGGAAAAAATAAAAATTCAAACAATCCTGTGTTTAAAAAAAAAAAATTAAAGAATTCAAATGAATCGTGTTACTTCGTGTGATCAAGGCCAAAACATACAAATCACACCAAGTTTTACAAAGTTTATACTAAAATTAAATATATCTTTTAAATTTGATATTAAAAGGAAAACAAATAGCAGATAGATGTAAACGAGACATAAAAATGTTGATATATCTTTTTTATTTGATTAAAATATATTCATATTTAATTCTTCATTCAATTTAGATTTTTGTGTTTAAAAAATTATAATGGTTTTAATTATAATCACCTTCTTATTTTTTATTAACAGATTTTATTTTGATAGTTTAGAAATATTGACATAGTTAAGTCAATATGTATGCATAGACCCATAATTTAATTATGTGCTTGCATGAACATAAATTGATTATGATTTCCACAAAGTTAAACTACACATAAATGCAGCAACAGTTATATCAATTAAACAACTCAAAGTTCATCCTCTCATTTTGTCCTATTCAATGGTGATGGAGTTTGAATGAGAATTTTGGAAAGTTAAAAACTTGAAATAGAATTATGGAGAATGAAAATATAATTACTTAAAAAAAGAAAGAAAAGTTTGAGAAACAATAACCCCTTTTAATTTTACTTAAAAACATCAGTACAGTTTTGAGTTTTTTTTTTAAGTATAAAGATTCATATTATTGAACAAAGTAAAAAAAAATAAAATAAACAAGAGAATATGAATAAATATTATTCTTAACATTTTATTGTTAAAGAAAAAAACATTTTATTTTTCTCAGTTATATATCTCCCTCTTCTTTAGATATTTGTTGAAGGTGGTGGTGAGGTGCAGGATAAGGTGAAGCAGAAGAAAGCATAGGCTGCAAAAATGGCTTACAATCTCTGCTCTTCTCCTTCTTCTCTCTTCCACGACCTTCCCTCTTCCTCTTCTTCTTCCTCTTCTTCTCGCAAATTCAAACTTCGAAACTTCTCTTCCTCTTCTTTTCAACCCTCTCTGAACTTGCCATCCAAGACCCTTCTCCATGCCCCCCAAGTGTCCTTGCACGAACCCATTTCTGAACAAGTACCATCCGAGGGAAATTCCTCGTCTTCCTATAAAAGTAGTCGTATCTGGGTCAATCCCCGAAGCTCCAGGGCGAAACAACTTGAGAGAAATTCCTACGATGCCAGGTTCACTTCTCTTGTCAATGTCGCGAACTCCTTGGACTCTTGCAATCCCTCTCAAGAGGACGTGTCTCAGGTTTTGAAGAATTTGAGGGATAAGGTTTTAGAGCAAGATGCTGTAACTGTCATCAACAACATGTCCAATTCCCTTGTCGTGCCCTTTGTTCTCAGCTACTTTCAGCGTAGGATTAAACCCACCAGAGAGGCCATTCTCTACAACGTCACTCTCAAGGTGTTTCGGAAGAGCAGAGACCTCGATGCCATGGAGAAGATGTTTGATGAAATGCTTCAGAGAGGGGTCAAGCCTGATAATGTCACCTTCTCGACCATAATTAGCTGCGCTAGGATTTGTTCGTTGCCCCATAAGGCTGTTGAGTGGTTTGAAAAGATGTCGTCGTTTGGGTGTGAGCCTGATGAAGTTACTTACTCGGTTATGATTGACGCTTATGGCAGGGCTGGTAACATTGACATGGCTTTGCGCTTGTATGATCGTGCAAGGACCGAGAGTTGGCGCCTTGATACCGTTACCTTTTCCACCTTGATTAAGATGTATGGTTTGGCAGGGAATTACGATGGATGCTTAAATGTCTACCAAGAGATGAAGGTTCTTGGTGTTAAACCTAACATGGTTATTTATAATACTCTTTTGGATGCCATGGGGAGAGCTAAGAGGCCTTGGCAGGCCAAGAGTATATATACGGAGATGATGAATAATGGACTGTCACCGAATTGGGTGACTTATGCGTCTCTCTTGCGAGCCTATGGTAGAGGGCGCTACAGCGAAGATGCTCTCTTTGTTTACAAGGAAATGAGGGAAAAGGGAATGGAGATGAACACTCATCTTTACAATACCCTTTTAGCTATGTGTGCTGATCTCGGTCTTGCTGATGAAGCATTTAAGATTTTTGAAGACATGAAAAGCTCTGAAACTTGCCTTTGTGACAGTTGGACGTTCTCGTCCTTGATTACCATACATTCTTGCAGTGGGAATGTTTCAGATGCTGAAAGAATGTTGAATGAAATGATTGAATCTGGCTTTGAGCCTACTATTTTTGTTCTGACATCGCTTGTGCAGTGCTATGGGAAGGCCGGGCGTACTGATGATGTTGTGAAGACGTTTGATAGACTTTTGGATTTGGGTATCAGTCCAGACGACCGTTTCTGTGGTTGTCTTCTGAATGTTATGACCCAAACACCGAAAGAAGAACTCTTTAAGCTAAAAGCTTGTGTGGATAAGGCTAATCCAAAGCTTGGGTCTGTGGTAAGATATTTGGTCGAAGGGGTGGAGGAGGGCGATGGGGAGTTTAGAAAAGAAGCTTCTGAACTCTTTGATTCAATTGCTAATGAAGTAAAGAAGCCCTTTTGCAATTCGCTGATCGATCTTTGTGTCAACCTGAATTTGTTGGACATGGCATGTCAGCTTCTGGACCTAGGGTTGACGCGTGAAATATATACGGATATACAGACCAAGTCTCAAACTCAGTGGTCTCTGCATCTAAAGAGTCTATCGCTTGGAGCTTCGCTTACCGCGTTACATGCTTGGATAAATGATTTGTCAAAGGTTTTGGAATCAGGAGAGGATCTTCCACCAGTGCTTGGAATTAACACTGGTCATGGGAAACACAGGTATTCCGAAAAAGGTTTGGCAAGTGTAGTTGAATCACATTTAAACGAACTCAATGCTCCATTCCACGAGGCTCCAGACAAGGCTGGCTGGTTTTTGACTACACAGGTAGCAGCCAAGTCATGGCTAGAGTCTAGGAAATTGGTTACTGTATAATTAATGTTATTGGGCTATGGGGTTTAGGTAATTCCAACAACAGCTTTTCTCCATTGTTTATGTTGTTTCAGGGAATGATATGCGATGCAGTTTTATGCATTTTCCTTTGTCTTTTGAGGAATTTTTTGTATTAGATTCAGATATATAATTATTTTATTATGAATGCCTTATAGACTAAATGTAGAGCTGATACTGATATTTATTATCAAGTATGGTGGCTACTGGCTAGGTTTATTTGCATTTGAGTGATATAGGAATTTGTAAATTTCTTCTAAATATATATATGTGCACAACTCTAGCCTAATTTGACTTTTTAAGGTGTGATATGCGTTGTGTTTTCTCAGGAATTTGGCGATGTTTGCCTTTTGTTCTTGAAATTAACAGCATACTGAAGACAACTGAAGCACGCTCATTGTATATTTTTTATACTAGCATGTTCTGTTTTTGATTCCTTTAATTTAAGACTCTTGCATTCAGACCATAGGAGTAGTGAACGCTGAGCTTTGCTATATTTTTTTTCAACGAACCAATTAGTAGGAGATACTTTCGCATTTCATTTTCTAAGCGAGTATTAATGGCGGATTTCATCCAACAAATTTTTACGTTTTGTCGTAATTGTAGTAAACCGGGATTACCACTGGTAGATGTTTTGATGCTCATGTAATAGAGAACTATAGTTATGTCATATTGATTTGATACTTACTCCTTTCTGGTATTTTTATCGAAATTACTAGGAAACCCCTCCTGTATAGTGTCTAGTGTGTTCAACACAAACCTTTTTTTTCTTCTTTAGAATTGATTTCTATATTCTAAAACTGTTTTGTTTTCAAATGTGACTAAGCACAGTTGCTTAGATAAGATAACTAGTGGAAGATCAAGTGGAATTCCAGGAGAGGTTGAATAAGAAGAAAATGAGAAAATATTTTCCAGTTGTTTTTGTTTGTTTGGTTTTTGAAACACTTGTTTTGAAAAGTATTTTCATATCTTAATAATTTTGAATGAGAAATTAATGGTTGAGTGAGTGGTGTGAGTTTGTTCTGAAAAACAATTTTATGACTAAAAAGTGGAAGAGGATCAAATAGGCCCTAAATCTTTACTACTTAATATGCACAATATAATCCCTTGTTGAACAAGTGCTCCTGATGCTTCAAGTCCATGAAGCACGAGACAAACTTGGCTAGTGTGTAACACTCACAATCACCATTTGTCATTTATCCAAATATAGAGAAAGACGTTGAACACGTGTTTGTACAGAAACAGATTCCCAAACTTCCTTTTTCCCAGTGGAAATTTATTTCAGGATACTACCCAAGCAAATATTTTGTATTTACAAAAATCATAAGATGCCATGGTTAAATAAATTGCCTTCAACTATCTCCAAATAAAGAATTCAGCGCTCTGTCATCACCCTGTAGCAATTTTTATAAAATTATTAGGGTTAGTCATAAAATGGACTGAACAAACTTGACAGTTAACAGTTATTGGCCACACTAGAGAAAGTGAATTTACAGAACCTTTTAGAGGAGTTTGCGCTTCTATTTTTCTTATTGTCATCTGACTTTGTTGATGAATCCTCTTTCTCTCTGGAAGCTGCTTCTCTTTTCATTTTCTTCCACTCTACTTGCATGGCCTTTGTGAGTGCATCGACTTTCTTTGTAAGCATCTGTAAAAACAAAAACAAATTCATCTTCTTCTTAATGTGAGAAAAGATCGGTGGGGAATAGTTGTTACTATTACCTTAATTTCTTCATCTTTAGATTGTAAACTACTATCTTTAGTTTCGCAAGACTTCCTCAAATTGATGACCTCCCTTTGCAGCTTATCGTATAGAAAACCTGAGACCATATCATCCCTGCCTGATTCGTTTGATTTCTTGCTTTCAGGGTCTTCATCCACATTAACAGTGGTTTTAATTTCTGCTGCTTCTCTTTCGTCATTGCATCTGTTTAATGTCATGTCTGTGTTCACCTGCATCTCATTTTCCTTTTCAGCATTACCAGCAACTTTACTTCTGGACGCCCATATTCCTTTCTTCAACACATTTTCTGCAGAACTGTATTTCTTTATAGGGCTCCCCAGTTTTAAATTCCCGGCCTGTATGTCTGTGTTGTTTTTTACATTTGGTTGCTGGAACAAAGAGTTTCCAACCGTAGATGCCCTTGGTTGTGATGTGGATCTCTTTCTCAGCTCACTACTGGTTGTTAGGAAACCTAGTATGTTCAACTTTTCTGCTTTTGGCGATGCACAAGGCATATTCAAAATGTTTGGGTAACTTGAGAAATGCTTTAAGCCTTCCTCCAGTGTTTTAAGTCTTAGCTTTAGTTTATCCTGTAGTAAGCACCAGATAATATTAGTAATACGTTAAAAGTTGATCTAGATGCTTGCATGGAGGACCAAAAGATTGAATAAATACCTTCAATTGTGACTCTGCCTTAGCTGTTCTCTCTGATGTAGCTAGCTTGTCTTTCAACCGTTGAATCTCTGCCTACATATAGGCAAGGACGTACACTTGATGATAGAAATTTCATGCTCAATATTTAAAACAAGTTTTAGGAGTGAAAAATGTGTTTGAATTGTCTGCCAATTTTCTCACTGCAGTTATGACAAGAGTAATAATTTCTCTTGGTTGGATTCCTAAAATTGGATAATTATCGGTTTATACTTTTATACCCTGTTTAACTGAGATTTCCTCTATGGATATATATGGTCATTGTAATAATCTGGAACAAAACTATATGGTTAACAGAAATAGTAGCATTGTGGTCGTGAAAACAGGACCACATGATCTCCAAATATTATCAAAGGAAGATATACCTGCATAATCCTTCTCTCTTCCAGCCATTGCCTGACAGGCATGACCTTATCATTTTCGTCCTTCCACTCATTCGCCACAACATTTGCAATTCTGTTTGCTGAAACTTTTACCCTTGCTAGCTCCCTCTCTAATTTCCTCTTCTCTTCCTGAAAAATTTTGCAGAACCTGTTAAAGATATAGATCAATCAATAACTCATTGCAGCTAACACTAAGTTATGCCAATAACTCCTTAATATATGCCTACTTGCAATTCAGCAGTCTGTCGCTGATAGTCACGAACAGCATTAGCTGTAGCTCCACTAGCTAAAATAATTTCCTCAAGTTCTTGAATGGTTTGGCTAAGCTTTTCAACTTCTAAAACCTTTTGGCGATGCTTTTTCTCTAAGATTTTGTTCTCCTCCTGTTTTTGAAAGTTGTAACTTAGCTGAAGCACTTACACTACACTATGGAAATCAAATATGAAAAGGGAAGCACAGAAACTCATGCCTGGGAGATTTCTATCTGTCTCTTCAAGTCAAAGTTCTGATTTCGAACCTCCTCAACTACTAGGGCCCTCTGTAGGGCACTCTGCAGAATCCTCTCTGCTTCTACCAATGCTGCCTCTTTTGATTTTGTGAGTCGTTCCAAAGCTTTCTTATCTTCTTGAAGTGAAGTAATCTATGAAGCCAAATTGGAATATTATTTGTTAGTATTGTCCATACGGAAATTCACTTCGATTTTGTTATTTCCTTGTAAACACATCCTTGTTGGAAATTGCGGCAGTTGTACCTCATTCCTATACATTTTTATCTCAGCTTCAAGAGGAGCAATGGCAGTCTCAATTGGAGTAAAATCTTCGTCCTTCTGATTTGCGTGGACCCTTCTAAGTGTTGCTTCTGCAGCATATTGTGAAGCCAATGCATCTTTCTTTTCATCTGTCAGTTTCTTGATTTCCAGATTCTGCATATTAATAGATTTAAAAATAAAAACATGCATTTTGGACTCGAGCATTCAACTTCCAAAAAATGCAAGTACCATCAGAGTGCACCTTTTGTTTAAGACGATCCTCAGTAACTCTAAGTCTTTCGTCCAGTTTATCGCCTCTATTTCTCAACTGAAAGTGAAGAGAGAGAATTACAGCTAATATTAGCCCTGACTGTGGAGAAACTTATACACTTCGACATTTAAGGCAACTAAATTTACAATTACGTAATTTTCTTCGGTAACATAAACGAGATATGGTCCTAAGGCATTGTTATGATATTATGAGATATGCATTGTCTTAGATAATCAGTTTTTCATCTTGAATTCTACTACAGAATACTAGGTGGAAGGTGTGTATTGTGTCGAGTTATTATTAGGTGATCCAAAAGTATCAGTTTCTATTAATTTTCGTATGACAGATGACTGACTGTCATTAATCTCTTTTTTCGAAAATTGAAAAACATGTCACATAGATATTGATCGGGACCATGGACGAGTAGTAGTTTTGGAATATCTAATAATTTATAGCATTGTAGTGTTACCTCTTCTATGGCCTTGTCCTTCAGAGCTTCAGTTGCTCTCAAGGCTTTGATTTCATTCTGACAAGTCGCGAGTTCCTTAACTTTTTCTGCAATCATGATCAAATGGACTTATTGCAAGGTCTAAAGATGAACCACTGATATGAAGATACTAGAATAGACGCTCTCAAACTGTATTCAACTTATTCATTTTGGCATGCAACAAGAAAACTATCATCTCTTGGAATGAGGAATTCATTTAAGAGGTCCCACAAAATTTCAAACTTCTATAGACCTAAGAACAGCAATGCCATCAACAATCCGGAATGAAACAAAGGAAGTAAAAGTCAAATGGAGTGACGCTGAAACAGAAACATATAGAAGAACAAATTAGAATAAGAACCTTTGAGTTGGTTTTGCAAACTATTAATCTCCAACACCACCGGGTCAGATTGGACAAGTGGAGGCTTTTCTCCACGTTGCTCTTCACAGCTCAGCATTTCTCTTTTTGGCGCTAAGATACGCACACTGATAGATTGCCAAACAGATGGAAGGACTCAGGCTTATATCTGTACTCAATGCTTTGGTTTGGTTCTTCTCCTTTTTAGGTGTACTAAATGACAAAGTAGGCAGGGTCCAAAAACATCATCAGCAACAACAACAAATGGAGACTCTCATGAAACATATATAATAATTAGAGAGATGTTGAAAGGCAGAAAATAAGAGATTGTATTCATTTGGTATAAGGAAGAATTGACCTTTCCCTTTGCTGAAGCAAACTTCCCAATTCAAATGCACAACAGTAAAATACCGGCCTAGCCGGCTTCTCCTTAAATTCTACCTTATACTGGACTACAACGGTCACTTTCTGAATGTTATTTTTCCTTTCAAATCTTCAAATTCCAGTCTTTTCTGTTATGATAATGAAATAATGACCTTTATTTTTATTATACCCTGTTATGTTAGGTGGAGTTGATATAAGGGACATGGATCAAGGAGTGCCGTTGAATCTTTGAAAGAAACTACTTCCAAACAAATGTCCTAAACAAATGGGACTGCATTTGTCTGTTACAACCCTAACCATCCCAGAACTATTTACACTTTCCCTACGGGTTAATTATAAAGTTAATTTTGGTTTCTGAAAACAATAATAACCATAATTTTGGCCTACCTGATACATCATTTCATTGACCCGGGAACCATAAAGTAGTGTTTCAATCATATTGCTATTGCAAAACTTCCTTTCAATTTGCTGACACCTTTTGCTTCAATGTTCAACATTAATTAGTGTTGGGACACACAGCATCCACACTTAACAATCAGGTTAGTGTAAATAATTGTAAAGTGAACATAATTACAAGGTCTGAATAATATTGATTGAGCATAGATATCTGATTTACGCTCTTGATTTGCTGTGGGAATAAAAATTAGCAAGGTCACTGATTCATTCATCACTTTGGTTAGTGAATTGCTTAATAGCAGAAATAGTTCTGAGATGATTTCTGTTTTTACTTGATGGATTAGATTGCGACTATCACAAACGAAATGAGTGTACTTGTGATGATGTTAAGATTTGAAAACGACAAACTAAAGTGACTTTGAAGAACAAATAAATTTGGATAAAGTTGTGATCTTTGCTTAAAAGTATAACGGATATATATTAAATTTTGATGATTCACAGGTCCAGCTGTTTAGGTACACGAGGCCGAAGCCAAATGGTAGGTATGTGGGCCCCTATTTCAAGTCATATGTAGCCATGCCAATAGTTTTCCTATGAACTATCATTAAACCTTATCATTTCTTAATAGAATTTCGCCATTACTAACCGCTGTTTGATAGTGATGTAATGAAAGTGGGATCAAACTAAGCTTCTGCTAATCAGATGAAAATTATACTTAAACCAAACATAAAATATACTTTAACTCTTTGAAAAATATAACTTATAAGGTCCCAGAGAAGAGAAAAACAAGAAATGAAACTATAAATGTAATACGAGATACAGTATTTTATACACGGCGGCGCGTAGGGCTGGGTCCTGTACGTGTTGGTCAATGGGAGGTTGAATATATTATGGCCTAGCTGCTTAGATTAATTATTATCAAATACAACAAACACTTATTTTAATTATAAATAAATGTAATTTTTTTATAATACATATATAATATGAATTTTTCAGTTAGATATGCCCATGCCACTATTCATGTTTCAAGATTACAAGAAGACACCCTGTAAGTAATTAATAATTTTATGTTTTACCAACTCCATTATAATATTTCTGTTGTCCAATAAAATGTGTGGTCCAATGCATAACCAACCCATAACTCGTGAATCAAGATAATAACTCAAAAAGATAACAATAAAAATTATCTAAAAATTCAAAAGATTATCCAAGTTCTTTAATTACATCAAAACTAAAGTGTTTAATTTTAAATTGAAAGTCAAGAATCAAACTAAATCACTTATTGTATTTAAACGCAATGATATGATTTGATTATATTTTATTTGTGATGTATTTGTATTCATTAAAACATAATAATAAATTATATTATAGGTTTTAACTATAAGATTGTATAATTTATTTATAAATATAAGAAAATTTGAATTATAAATATGATAATAATTATAAAAAGTATTTATATATATATATAAATAATTATAAAAAGTATATATATATATATATATATATATATATATATATATATATATATATATATAAATACTTATAATAATTATAAAAAGTATATATATTGTAACACAGTATTTATTAGGATTGATTGATGATGATAAACAATAAAAGGTTGTAGCAGATGTTTTCTGTACTTATCCATTACTATGCCAAGATATCTTCAACTACCTTATTCTTTAGTAATCTGCTACTTCGCATTTTCCTTTCACATTGGCTTTATATTGGAAATAACTACTTCACTACAATATAAATCAAAATTATCTTATGTTGTCCAAAGTAAATTTTAGCTTCGGCAAAAAAGAATTCAGAGGACAATATTTTTCAATGATTAAATGTAATTATCTCTGAACCATAAATGTTTATGGGCAATAATTCTACCAGTTAGTTGTACGGAATTTCTAAGTTAAAATAAATTTTGAAAAAATATAGATAAAATGTCATTAGATAAATATAATTACATGAATATACATGCACATCTTTTTCATGAAAATATTTTTACATGGGTCAACTTTGCACAAGCAATTGGGTTCCATATATCCAACTTGGAGAGCTTCTTCCTGCACCTCTATATTTTGATTTTCCCAAACTGCCATTAAACAGTTTTTCATTAAACAATTCTTGTATCAAGGATGGAGTTGGTCACGTGAGGGGAATAGTGTCCATATGTGGTTTAAAGAAACCTTAAATCCAAAGGAAGAATAAATTTAGCCTCAAATATTCATTGAATAATTCATGTTTTCTTGTCTTGTTGGTCCTCATCACCACATCCCCATAAAGCATCATAAGAATCTATGCGTTTCCTGTTCACTCATATTGCATTCATCATTTTTAATTCAAACCCAACATTTCTAAGGAAGTTTACAAAAGTATGAATACCAAAAACTATCACTTTGTTTTAATGAACTGCTTTTAGAAGCAGTTCGTGAGAGGATTAAGAAGCATCTTTGCTTTTAGAAGAATAAGTGGCAGATGGGACAAGCAAGCTCCCAGAATCTCTTCAGAATATAAACACCAAACTTATTAATGGATTGGAAATATAACCCTACTCTTATTTCCTCTCTCCCTTTGGATTCATTGCATTCGTTTAAGCATGGATGTTACAAAAATGCTTGTGCAGTATAAATACCATATCACCATAGCCATAACATTTTCATTGTCCTTATCCTTTATGCTATATGCTGCACCACGAATTATGACCATTCTGGCATATTTTTGGCCTTTGTTTGCTTCCACTACAGTCTTCTTGGTTGCAGTAATAGCTTTTGGAGGGGTTTCCAAATTCTCAACTGAAGATCGTGGACATGGTGAAAAAGCTGGTGAAGGACTCTTGGATTATGTAACAGGTGTGCCAGAACACACTCAAGAGCCTCCAAACTTCTGAAGTTCATGGAGGGTGTAAAATTTCAAGCTTTGCTTTCCTAAGGTAGAATCCTTTTATGTCCAAAACAATGGTCATTGATAACTTGTTCTCTGTATCTAGATTAAGGCCCAAGTGACAATTGTATCAATCATGTACAATGAATTAACAGTAATGAACTTCTGGAAATGATTACTTTATTTAACATTTTTCTCCACATCTCATGGATGCGTTGGTTGAAATAGTGAAATGTATATAATTCTGGACTAACATTAACTTGGAGCAACAAAGAAAACAACTTCTCGTTAGCATTAGTTTCAGTATCTTTTGTCATTTTTATTAATATTAGAAACTAGGAAGGGTTAGACAAACATCGTAAAGGCTATAATTATGTCCAAACAAAGGGTTATTCCCACAAAACACTAAAACAAGAACACGAGTACAAATAGAGATTTCTACAAAAGTATTTACTATTTTTCTAATACATGTGCTAGCTTTAGTTCCAGTTATCATGCTTTTTGACGTTGTTGGATCTTGTCTTTCCTTGCCTTTTTGGTAACTGTTTCCTTAGAATGTTTCTTCATATCCTCATCAAAACTACATGTTTCGATCACCTTCATAGTGCAAAAAGTATTTCCATATAACACAATGCTTTGGAGTCTGGTCACCTGGTTTCACTTAATCATGATAATCATCTTGTGTTCAATCTGGCAAGTGAAACACAATTGTCAAAATTTTTGTTTGGATATAAGCTCCAGTTTACAAAACAATCCTTCCACACACTGTTTGTATTCAACTTTTTTTTCTTTAATTTTATGAATCCCTTCTTATTTAAACTGAGAAACTTTAACTGAGACAATTAAATTTCAACAATTCACCTCGCTCTTCAGTTATAGTTATCTGAGATCAGCTTCTGTCAGGGTTCCTGATTGATCAAAATCTAGTTCTCTAAAAATATCCATAACAATTAAAATATCCTGTTGGCTGATCTTTCCCATTTCCTTCAACTTATACAAAACGAACTCTGTAGCACTACAAAAACGAAAAATGTTGAACGTGAGCATTCAATGACTTATAGAAAAAATTAAGCTAATGCCAGAAAGCTTACAATTAATTTTTTTTCATCACCATGAGTACTTGTTCTTCTTACCTGACTACATGATCTCCATCAAGATCAGCTGCCTCAAGATCAAGGAGTGACAATTTTCGTGCAAGAACAATTTTTGCGAGGGATCTTTGTCTTTTTTCAGTATAAAGTTCAGCAAGATAAGCAAAAGACTGAGCTAAGCAAATGGTGCTGCTCAATATCCAGAACACAGCAAAAGCACGACCACCAGTAGTGGAAAAGCTCTTATCCCCATAACCTAAAGTAGTGACTGTGGAACAAACACAATAAAGGGCATCAACAAAATCTAGATTTTCAATAAAATAAAGAAAAATAGTCCCCACAATCATAAGCACCAAAAAGATAGATGCTGCCAGGATGAATTTGTATTTAGCTTTGTGGGTTTCAACCTCTTTGGAAAGCTCTTTTGGACCAAAATTTTCATTCTTGAACAACGTTTTAACTAGATTTATTTCCTGCTTTTCAACAATATAATCTGCTGCCTTGCTGAGAATTAGCCCTACAAGAGCCATTCCAGTGAAGACGTAAATGCATGCAAGAAGTTTTGACACTTGGCTATCTGGCACAAGATCTCCATATCCAACTGTTGTCATTGTTACAACACAGAAGTAAATGGCATCAAGATACCCATTTGTTTTTATGCCCTTTATCTGATTATTAATGAGAAGGAAGCAAAGAGTTCCTCCCCCTAGGTATGCAGCTAACCATAACAACACTGCCTGGAAATTAAATTCTGCTTGTTGTTTTGCATCTATACATTGAGGAACTAAAGGCTTTTGCTCATCATTTTGTCCTTCGAGGTTGATCTCCTTCTCCGAAGCATTACCACTTCTAGGTTTTCTCCTCTGAAGGTCATTTTTCTCATTGGAATGTTCTGAAAGCAATGATTGTAGAGCCTCATCTCTACCCATCAGCTTGTTGAAAAAACTTCATATGTTAGCAGACCACCTGAAAAGGTTGAAATTTTGAGGGACTTAATTTGCTCCTGATCTCAAGATTGATGGTTTAAAGGAATCATCCTTAAATGAATTTATGAAACTACTACCTGCGGATTTTCCTTCACTGTAAGAGACAACATCATGCGGTTATTCAAATTTTAAATTATCTATATAGTAACTTCATTGTCCAAACTACTTTCCTTCCTCTCCAATCACCTAATAGTTTGTAGTTTTGAGATTGTTCCATGACCGTCTGAATTGTTTGCAAATCTTTAAAAAAAATATCAGAACTCATCTGATTTTCCATTTTCCTTCTTGAAAAAATATTTGACAGTACATGGAATTATCTTTCTAGGTTTGTGCACGTTACATTAGGGGAACTAAATAGTTTAAAGGCCAATAAGCACAAAAATATGATCATAACTGATGATTAAGTTTGAGCTACCTGAGAAGTTGATCTTGTTCAGGAAAGAGAGTCTCTTACTCATTCAAATTCTGATAGATTAACCGAAATGAGCAATTCTATTTTTCAGTGCCATTCAAGGAAATTCGGAGTTCATTAAAAATAGCCAATGATGTCTCTCATACTTCCAAATGGACACTTAAAACGCCTTAAATGAAGAATACTTTTCACTAATATTCTTTTGTGCATATTCAAAGAGAAGCTAATCTAAACATGTTTCATCGCTTATTACATATAGTTGTTTTTTTTTATACTATTCCTCAATTCTTTAGATTACTCATTTATGGAAGAGATGATGTTATTGATCTTATGATTAATAAATAAGTGTGTCGTTCTAAAATAGTTTTTTTTCTTTTTTTTGAAAAACAAATGAGTATTTAATAATTCCAATTTTTCTTTTCTTTTTATGAATATATACTTTAAACTTCAATGTTATTGATTGTGAAACTTCATTCCATATACAAATATTTTTGAATTTTAATTTTGTTATAATTAACTCTTGAACTTCATTATTTTCATCAATAGACACACAATTTTTTAATTTTATTCTAATAATTTTTAAGACTTATCAATCTTTAATAATTTTTTTTTCTGACATGTTAAAGTTAAATCGTTTACATTTAAAGTTAATAATCTATTTATTTTCTCTCCTTTTTACAATTCACTTTTTTATAATTAAAAAAAGGATTTAGAGACAAAGAAAATAATAATAAAAATTATAAGATCTATTTTTTTTTTAAATAATTTTTAATTGAGTAGATTTTTTTAACTATTTATGTTAAATCAACTGATTTTCAAAAAAAATATAATAATTTAATTTAATTTTTTTGATATGATAATTTTGTCTTTTAAAAATTAATCTAATAAATTTTAAGAGTGGGATTTATAATATGTATATCCTGAAAGTATTAATAATATTTAAATTCGAAATTTCATTTGAAAGCATCAAATTTAATTTTATTGAAATAGAGCAATTTATTAATAATATAATTTTTTATATATTGATTCAATTTAAATTATATTTTTCTGAAAAATAACTATTGTTATTATATAAATAAATTTTATTAACTTTTATAATGATTAAATAAAATTTGATGTAATTAGTTGATAATGTAAAAATATTTTATATTATATTGATAGTATATGAAAATTAAAATATTTAATCGTATTCTTATAAATAAACTTAAGAAAGTGCTTAAAATTGTTTTAATCGGTTGATTAATTTTAAACGCTCCGCGACTTTATAAGTTAAAATAAAAAATATATCATATTTATACTCCTTTGATTTGAAATATGAAATTATTTTTTATAAAATTTTTGCGTCAATTCCAATAACCTTTGTTGGACAATAATTACATAGGATAATAGTCTTCAAATGTTTTCAGTTAATTTCTTTATTTCTAATTGTTTTATTCTATTTTAATAAAAAATATTTATAACTAAAACAATATTTATAACCTTCGATACCCTTTATTTAAGAGAAGAGAGAAGAGTGTAAGACGAAATAAATAATGTGAAAAAATAGAAATAAAGAAATGAGAAAATGTGATGAAAATAATTAATAAAGAAATAATAGAATATGAACAATATTTTTTTGGTAGAAACAAAATCTTTGAGAAGAGAAGTTGGTGGCAGGAAGAAATAACTTGTATATAACCTAATTTAATGAATCATGTCAAATCATGTACGTCCTGAAGATAATTCTAGAAGGGTCAGGGACCCTGATTTGATGCTCCCATAAACCTAAAAAAACAATTAATTAAAAACAAATCATATCTGTCTGCAAGTTACATAGTAAGAACCAGTGAACCTATGTTTGCTTAGTTTTAAGATGTTTGTATAATTTTCATATTAATGCCCAGTAAAATATTATGTTTGGAATCTATACCCTCTAGAATCTAGTATTCTGCTAAATAGTTAGTGACTGCTCTACTTTCTTTATGCTCCCATATCAATCTCTAATCAAGATCTGTCCCTTTGTTAAGACATTGAATCACATTCATCTTCAATTCATTGCTAACTCTTTTATTTGGAAAAGAAAAAAAAAACCTACAGTAGCCGAAAACTGCATGACAGACCTTATCATATTGAAAATGAAAGAAGCTAAGTTAGCATAGAACTAGAAATGATACATATTGGACCACAACATAATAATACATGTACTACACTTCAATTGCTTGTCGTTGAGCTTCAATCCTCATCTCCTCCTTCATTTTCCTTATAAACTCTTCGAACTTTCTATTCAGTTCATCTGTATTTCCTACTTCATCTTCGTTCGTTTCCATTGCTGTATCACCACCTAATAATTCATCATCTTTTGCCACCATAACTTCACTACTATTATTTCCTGTCCCTCCTTCTTCTTCTGCGTCTGTGTCATCTTCAGCTGCTGATACTTGTTCACAATATTCTTCTTGCATTTGCACTTCTTCAATGGTATGAAAAGCTCCAACAACGGCCTCTTCAGAAACCTGTACCTTCGTATTGGTGGTGGAAGCTTGAAATTGTACGTGGAAAGGTGAGATGGCTAGAACAGCAAGGATGGTATTACAGATGATGAACATGTATTTTCTTTGAAGAGTGTGAGTGAGCATGGAGAAAAGACAGGTGGAGAAGTAAGCATTGAAAGACTGAGGGAGTATGGAAAAGCCAGAAGAGTACCACAGAAAGAAAGAAAACACAGACACTGATAAAACAAACTGCAGAGTTGTTTTCAATAACTTGTAATTCAGTTTCTTCTTCATATCTTTATTATCCATGGATCTTATATGGGTGTTATGTTTTCTCTTCTGTCAAAGAACTTGAGACAGAAAGGAGTTGAGTTGAGAATTAGTAGCTAATCCTTGTATAGTTTAATGGGTTGGAGTGAACAAATTAAGGAACTATAATTTATAAGCATGAAATTGGCATCACCAATATTTTATGGGGATATACTATGAATTTACAAAATTGACCTAGTTTTTATCATGATAAGGATATGGTAGAAGTGGAATTTTGCAAGCAAGCATTATGGGTAGCAAAGCAACAAAACAGATTGAAAGTGTGTGAAGTCGGGAGAAAGAATCAAACAAAGAATGGGAGAAAGATGCTTTCATTTATGAAAGAAGTTGTGTGAAGTTTCTAGCTACCACCAGTCTCCCACAACTACTTGCATCAACAATCTCAAACATCATAATTAATAATCCAAAATTTTTTCGCCAAATTAAGTATTGTTTAATTGTCAATATAATTACTCCAACCTATTTTGGCTTTTTATCTTTATTGTCTTTGGAACTCTTTGTAAGTATATTATTAAAAAGAAAATATGGAATCCAATTTTTTCTTTAATTAATACTAATTTATGCATAAACTAGTTTACAAAAGTAGTTTTCTATTAACATATTTAAAATATGTTGTTTTAATTAAATCAATGTTAAATTGTGACTCTTTTTTTTATATTCTAAAAGTGGTTATTTTATCATTCCCGTCAAATAAGGTGGCCCTCCACCGTGCATGCACTTATCGTAATTAATATTTGGATACTGTTGTTGCTAATCTACATATTTCTTATATTCCTATTGGGATAACTCCTCGTTACATTTTTGAATCAATAATTATTACGTATTAATAGTTATAGTTATTGTAGGTTATCACTACAGTAACTTGATTCTCCTCACTGGATTATTTGGAATTAAATTGAAGAAAAAAAAAAATATTAAATGGGTACAAATCATTGGTTTAATTTAAATTTTAAAATTATAAATTCGAATTAATTTCCATAGAGCATTACATATTAATATTTCATAGGCTACAATTAATTGAAAATTCATTTAATATATATTCATTTAATATATATGTATATCTGTAAACGTAATATATTAAACAAAATTAATAGTCAACATAATAATATTTTTTAATCATATGTTACATTTTAATGTAAAAAATATAATAATAGCTTTAAGTTATTTATAAAAAATAAAATAATGTAATTATATATCCTTCATTATATAATCATAACAAAATATTACACATAATATACACATAATTATAAAAAAATAAATATACACATAATATAATTACAAAAAAATATTACAAATTTTTAAAATTTTATATATCCTTAATTATATTATAGATCATGTTACAAACATGAATTAGAAGAAATGATAACATGCATTTTCATTTTCCTAATTAATGTTTTTTTGAAGTCGTTACCATAAAAAAAGGTTTAATGGTTCAACGGAACCGGTAATAATAAAACTATAATAATAAATAAAATAAAATTTGAATAATATTCATCAATTGTCATTATTAAATTAATTTTATATGTAGAAAAAGCAAAACGATAAATATTTTAAGTTGATTTTTATTTTTTCTGAGAAAAAATAATTAAAATTATATTATTAAGCATTTTTAATTCAAACAGTTTAGTCTATCTTTTGATCGATTTTATCAATTTTTTTAAAGAATTTTTAGTTCTTTGACTGATTTTTCTTCAAATTGTTTTGTGTGTTTTTCATCACTCGGTTCTTTGACTTGACCACTTGAATCAGTCCAATTTTTAAAAGAGAATTCCTAACATCGATTCAGTTTATCATTCACCTAAGTAATTCCTCTCTTCTTCACAATAATCCTCTTTACAATCGGCAAAGTGAAACTACTTTTTTTCAATAGTGAATAATAAGTTCAAGTTAATTACCTTTCTCCCTTCTTCATACTCCTTTTGTTTGGATTAACTACAAGATCAAGAGTGATAGAATGAAAAAGTGACACAGTGCTGTTATCTGCAAGTTTTTACCCCATTTTTGTTGTTGTTGGTTCTCTAAATAATTATGAATATTTTATACGTAATGTACTGAAGAGTGTGGGGTGTGGTGGAGTACAGAGGCTGAATGAGTTGGCAATGGCAAGTGAAGGTTAGCATTAGTAGTGAGGCACGATGGAAGTGAAGATAAGTGCATATAATAAAGTAGAATGAAAAGAAAGCAGAATGAAGAGAAAGTAGAAGAAGTGGGTGAATGAATGAAGATAAGAAAAGCAGAAGGGTGAGACAAGTCACTAAATCACGCCGCTTACTAACCAGCAGTAGTAGCTAGGCAAGCCTCTTCTGCTGCTTCCTCATAAATTAAATGCTTGTTCCATCCACACGCTGCAAGCAATTAATCCACAACATTTTTTCTCTGCTTTTTCTCCTTCCTTCTACCACTTTGCTGCATGCATATGCTATATGCTAAATGATGTTATCTACTTCTACTTTGCCTGCCTAATACAAGCTCTATACATTAATTGCACTTCTCATTATCACTTCAACTGCTTCCATTCAGGTTCTAATTTATCACTCCCCTCACCCAAAGAATGTTTTGGCTTCACTTTCATCATCCCATCAACGCATCCAAATATTTTCTTTACTTCCTTCGCCACAAAAATCTGACTTCTAACACTGATTCATGACTTTGTTTTACAAGTTAAAATAAAGTGAATGTCGTACTTTAATTTAATTCCATATCTTAAGAGAGCTTAGTGGAAGCATATCCAATTTTTTGAGTCAAGGAATCTCCCCATTTTGGGACTTTTTCCTTTCTTTTTGTTCAGTTTAACCGGCAATTGAGTTGGTATGTCTCTTCCTTTAATTGATCAGGCCCAGCAAGCACACGTCCGGCAGAAGTTTAACCAATGAAACAGAGAAATGGTGACAGCCTTTTAGCAAGATGGGGCATTGAGTCTGAGGCATAATTAATACGGTTACGTGCCACACATAAATCCTAGGAAGTTAGCAGGTTTTGACAAGTATCGAGTAATTTTGTTTGTCCCTCACTTTTATCTTCTCTTTACTTCCCTGCATTTCATACCACTATTTAAACTCTCAAGGTTAAACCAGCATCATACCAAACTTTTACTGCTACCTCCACTACTAAAGATATAGTCAGTTTTCCTCTTAGTTCTAACTCTTATCTCCCTCTAAATTAACTAGCATTCCGTTCATGCGATGGCTTCCTTCTCTTGTACTTAAACAAGCGTGCTTCTTTCTTCAGCTTTTGCAGGTCAAGCAGATTGAGAGCATTTCAGAAACCATGATGAAAGTTGGGTTAAAAATTACCAAAGCTCGAAGCTTTTGCATGGTCTCTGTTTCCTCGCTATTTGCCATGCTTTTAGGTAACACCTTGACCTTAATGACACATATTATATAGTCTTTGTGCCATTGTAACTTCAATGTCACAGAAAAGCTGCAGTTTGAGTTACTCACCCGTTGACTTGTTTAGTCGTTTGGCTTTGATGCAATGTACCAATTGCTAAGTTTCTAGATTGATTGAGTAGTTCTTTCAAGATTAATTCATTCTGTTTCTCACCAACCCCTTCTCAAAATTTTAGTTTTCATATATGGTTAGTTGAGCAGCTAAAATTCTTATTTCCAATGCAGTGAGGAATGTGCTAATTCACAGGGAAGGTGAGAGGGACACAGGCATTGCAGAGCTGTTTTTCTCCAAAGGAAACCTAACACTAATCACCTCTCGGAAGCTGCTGCAATCTGCTGGTACGAGAACCCTTTACATACATGTTATGGTAATGAAATAAAATTACAGCACTAAAATTCTGTTGCATTGCAGATGATTGGGGCTTGAACCATCGAGGGATGGTGTGCTCAAAGGAGGACATAGTGATATATCAAGGGGAAGTGCCCCCTCTTCCCACGGGGATTCCTTCGTACACAGTTCAAATAATGAACATGTGCGCCAGTGATTGCGACATAGCAAATATACGCCTTCACTGTGGGTGGTTCAGCTCAGCACGTTTGATAAACCCCAAAGTTTTTCGTAGAGTTGGATACGACGATTGCCTCGTCAATGATGGAAAACCTCTTGCCTCAGGAAAAACCATCTCCTTTCAATATTCCAACACTTTTCGCTACCCTCTCTCTGTTTCATCTGTTGTTTGCTCCTAATGAGTAATCCGCATCAGCTACAACTTTACATGTACTTGTAACTTGAAACATCAACAGACACTAGGAGCCATTACCTCACCCGTGGTTTGTTCTTTAGTTTTTCACTTTTTGTAAGAATTAGTAAATCCCTTAGTACAGAAAGGCTTGTTTTTTTTTTTTTTTTTTTTTTTTTTTTTTTTTTTTTTACAAATGGTACAGAAAGCTATATAACTAATTGATTGGGCTACTGTATTCTGAAAACAACGTAAAATTGTCATCTTTTAGTTGGTTCTGCAATTAAATCTTGAACCGAATCAAACACTGTTGTCGGTACGAGAATCCCTTTGGTTCAACCGAGCTGTCCGGTCAGAATTTTAGAACATGAATCGGTGGAAACAAAAACTAAATAACAAAATCTAAACATGTGAAACAAAATTTGTATCCCTACTGTGTACTAATAAGACGAGAAAGAGTAATGAAAAAAAGGTGTTTATTTGCATGTTATAAAGTAACGATGATGATATAATGGGAGGTGCTAGTATCCATAATCGTAAGAAAATGGAGAGACACCAACCATGGCAGAGAGAACCTGCGAAACAAGGTAGAAGGAACCTCCGAAAAGAGCAAGAATGAAAATGGCGGAAATGGGATTCTTGAGAAGGTCGGCTATGGGGCGGAAGATGGTGTAAAGAGCACCTGTGCTGACGGTGAGAGCGTAGAGCCCATATCGCCTGACGTTGTCCCAAAACTCTTCGACCAGTGGGCCTTCAGGGCCCAATGCCAAGGCCTTCTCCTCACTCAGAATCAGCGCCAAAATCCCCACACACACCGCTCCCATTATCACAACACCCTTCTCATGTTTCAGTAGAGCCACCCTCCTTCTATGCTCTTCTCTTAGACTCATTGCGAATTTCGAAGCTCCATGCTTCAAGTCTTTGCCGTACGACGATACTACCAGAAATTTGATGGGTTTGACACAGAGTGGAGGGTTTGAAGAAGGAATTGGAATGTGAAGTTTTGGTCTCAAGTTCACACTCATCATCTTCTCACACGCTCTTACCAAACTCAACTAAGTCTCGCGCTATCTTATCCTCGCTTACTTGTATCTTTGTTCCATCCCTTATCTAACAAGTGCCAAGTGTGTGGTGTGTGGCATCTCACAAATTTTATCTCCCTATTTTTAATATAAGCTTAAAGCTTCCAAATTTGTTACACTTGTAAGATACTATGTATTTGATATTTTGAAATAAGTAGAGAAATATTTTTTATTATTTTATTTAAAGGAAAATATTTGATACATTATTTATTAATGTATTTTTCATTTTATTTTACAAATATCTTTATATTATTTATTTAGGTAATATATTGTATAATTTTTATATCAATATTTCCAAGTAACTTATTAATTCTTTTATTATCTTTATAAATGATTATTATTATTTGTTATATATTATATTAATTATCTTGTAATTTAGATGAGGTTGACACAGTTTATGGACTCATGACATAGTTGTTGCTCTGTCATATATAATTGTTGCTCTGTCATATAAGAAATTGCGACTGTGAATGAAATCCGTTTTCTAATTCTGATTTCAATTTCAACAGTATCATCTTAAAATATAGTCACTGTCATGTCATTGTTTTCTTTCCACCTCATCGTCACACGTGTGGTTGTCATATGGTTGTATTGACATGTGACAATATCAACATATACTCTATTAAAAATAAATGTGATTCTATTAACATGTAATTAATTATGATTTTAATTTTATAATATTTTTTATTATATTTATATGTTTCAATGTAATGATTATTTTGATAAAGTTTAAGAATATAATTCAATATTTATTACGATAATAGATATTACAAAATAAGAAAGAACTATTTTTATAATTTTAACTTAATAAATTTTACCGTGATACTATTATCAATAGAATATTAATAATTTAAATAAGATTATTATGAATAAAATATTAGATAGATTAATATATATGATCATATTTATTAAATAAAATTAATAGATCTTATTAATTTACATATAGATAATATATATATTCAAGTGATTTAGATGAGGTTTTCTAATAGTTTATATTATGTCATATTTTTAATAGAAAATTGTCAATAAAAAGTTTAATATTTTCAGAAAATTATCATATTAATTGATAAGTTATTTGTTATATACTTTAATTCTGGAGACGTAATAGTTTAAGATAATTAATTAAATAGATATTGAAGATAATCGAATACCTGTGGACGAAAGGATCCATGGCCCTTTTAGGCAATGTGTTTGAACTTCACAATAAAATTAAACTCTTGTTATGGTAGAATGAGTGGAGGAAGGAATGTTTTTATGATATCTATTGTAAAAGATTGATACTGTAATAGTTTTTGTGCATGCTTAAGTTTTGTTAGAAAGTAAATGTGGGATATATGTGAATGAAGGGTTTAAATTTATTTGATATTTTGTCAATAAACAGCTCAAGAATGTAGACACTACACATTTAACATCAGCAACTATTAAGTTGTTCAAGTAAGATCCATGAGTAAAAATGTGGTGGAGCCTATTGGGCAACGACTTTCTACTTTGAAGAAACAGTAAGTAGAATGAAAAGGGTGAATCGGCAATGAGAGGTGATGAAGGGTATAGTCATATGGAGTTGGTAGCAAATATAGGTTGTTTCTCCTTGCCGCTGTAGCTCCAAAGGTTTTAATCCATTGGTACAAGTCTTTAATTTTATATGTTAATAATATTTTCGTCATTTTGACATTTACAATTTAACAACTTTGCTACATCAGCTTATAACTAATCAATAACATGGGGAAGCACATCACAAATCAAATTTTAATATTATATAAGTTGGTTTTTGTTTTTTTAGCCGGCCTGTGATGATCCTCTGACCATTGGCAAGGAGGTTGAGAAATTGAAAAAAAAAACAGATGTTGTCTTATATTGTGTATAGATGTCACACAATAAAAACGCACACCGATACAACTTTGTATCAAACCAAGTTGGATAGTTAAAGGACATTATTGTCTTATTAGTTAAGTTCCTCTTTATACGGATCGATTCCTTGCACAAGAAAGTTGGTTTTGTTTAATAGACTCGTTTTTCATTGTTTTTATTAGTTTAATATTCTTTTGTCATGAATGACGGTCAGTTGTACGTATAGGATATTCTAAAAAAGAAAACTCATCAGATAGACTTATCAAAATATATGCATATAAAAACAATGTCCTTCCCAAACAATTAGATATATTTTTCACACAATGGAAGTCCAATCTTCCTTGGCAGTGATAATCTTCTTCTCACTCTCATTGCTTTTGCTTGCAAAGAACTATAAGCAAAAGTGTCTCCCTAGACTGCCACCAGGACCATGGAAGCTACCTATCATAGGGAACCTGCATCAACTAGCAGTAGCAAGTAGACTTCCTCATCGTGCCCTCGGAGAACTAGCTAAAAGATATGGACCCTTGATGCACCTACAACTAGGTGAGATTTCTGCAGTGGTTGTATCATCCCCCAGCACAGCCAAGGAAATAATGAAAACACATGATCTTGCTTTTGCACAGAGGCCGAAATTTCTTGCTTCTGATATTATGGCCTATGGATCAGTAGACATAGCTTTTGCTCCATATGGTGATTACTGGAGACAGATGAGGAAATTATGTACATTGGAGCTTCTAAGTGCAAAGAAGGTTCAGTCATTCTTCCATATTAGAGAAGAAGAGGTAGCCAAACTCATAGAAACAGTTCAGTCATCTGCAGGTGAACTAATCAATCTTTCCAGTAGATTTGGCTCTTTCGTAAGTACCTTTGTTTCTAGAGCAACATTTGGTAAAATAACTGAAGATCATGAAGAATTTTTATTGACTGTAAATGAAGCAATAGAAGTGGGAGACGGCTTTGATCTTGCGGATACGTTTCCTTCTTTCAAACCTCTGCATCTCATAACCGGGTTGAGAGCCAAATTGGATAAGATGCATAACAAGACTGACAAGATCTTAGAGAATATCATAAAGGAAAATCAAGCTAACGAAGGCATGGGAGAAGAAAAGAATGAAAATCTAGTTGACGTTCTATTAAGATTCCAACACAGAGGCAACCTTGACACCCCAATTACAAACAACAATATCAAAGCTGTGATTTGGGTAAGTATCTCTGCCATATCATTCATCAGATTGTAATTAAACAAGTACGTTAAAAAATCAATGTCATCTTTTTGTCCTTGTGATGAATTGAAATATATGTGAAACTATATTCAACGTTATGCAGGACATATTTTCTGCCGGGACAGATACTTCAACAAAAGTACTAGAGTGGGCTATGTCAGAAATGATGAGAAACCCAAGAGTAAGGGAAAAGGCACAAGATGAGATTAGACAAAAGTTTAGGTTTAAGGAAACAACACATGAGAGCGACCTGGGCGAACTTACCTATTTAAAGGCAGTAATAAGAGAAACCTTGAGGTTACACCCACCTCTGCCTTTGTTGCTTCCGAGAGAGTGCATAGAAAAATGCAGGATCGATGGTTATGATATACCCATCAAGACTAAAGTCATAGTGAACGCATGGGCAATAGGAAGAGATGCTGAGCACTGGCATGATGCGGAAAGCTTTGTTCCAGAAAGGTTCCTTGATTCATGTACCGATTTCAAAGGAGCAGACTTTGAGTATATCCCTTTTGGGGCAGGAAGGAGAATGTGTCCGGGCCTCTCATTCGGTATAGCCAGTGTTGAGTTTGCTCTAGCCAAATTACTCTATCACTTCAACTGGGAACTCCCAGAAGGAATGAAACCAGAGGAGCTAGACATGGATGAAGCAATTGGAGCTGTGGTTGGAAGGAAAAACAAGCTTCACTTGATTCCCATTCCTTATCATACTTCAATCCATGATAATAGTTCTAATTGTTAAAATATTATTTATTTTTAAATCATTCTCATGCAGGAAGATTGAAGAAAATTCTATGTATTTGTTTTCTGTAAAAGTTTTAATTAAGGAAAATTGTATGCATTTTACCGGAAAAGAGCATTTTTTTTTATTAAGAGTGATTCCTCTAGTATCTGCTTTTGAGTAGAAAAAAAACTCTTAAAGTTGTTTCTAAAAAGATGCAGAAAACTGTTTTCTAAGTAATTTACTCCAACATTTTAAAAATCATAGGAAATTATCTTATTAAAGTAACACTTTGTTCTGAAAATAAAAAAGACACAATGGCAAATTGGGACAACTTTATTTAAATCAGAATAGAATAAATGTATAGCAATTGTAACTTGCACTTACGCAGTCATTGCTTTTTACTTCGTGTGAGCTCTTATTTATTTTTATTATAATAATAATAATAATAATAATAATAATAATATAGGAGATACTCGTATTAATCGACAAGATACTTGTAGAATACAGAAATTTGAAGAATACGTTACATCAGGTGTACAATTACCACAAAATAGGAAATCCAAAAAAAATAATTGTTGCTTCATTCGAATCTAAGGCCTACAATTTGTGCTCCAACAACATGCACTGTCATACGTCCTCTCATCTGATCAATCCCGCACACTAACACGTGTAATGAAGGAATGATTTATTGAGAACCTAGTAGACCCTAATAAAAACAATAGAGGACCTGCTGGAACAACAAAGCTGAGGTCCATATGGTAAATTACAAAATGTGTAATTTTTTACCTAAATTGGTGCAGATCAATAGTCTATATATATACATTAAAAAAATCTGTACACTATCAAAATTGGACGACTCCAGTATGCAAAAATATTCACAAGGAGCCTTATAATATCGCAAAATGACCTCGAGAGGAAACGCTATGAAAAGGTTCAATTTCAACGCCTCACCAATTATGCAACTGAGAAGTAATGCTTTTTTCAACAGGATGATATTGGGTGTGCAAGTATCTCCTAGCTTTCACAGAACCTGGTTGCTCTAGCCACTTGTCATATAAGCCTTTGATAATGGGATTGTCAAATGGTGATGCTTCCAAAACCTAGTGTACAAAGCAACATAATGAATCCCCAATTAAAATTCTCATTGCAGAAAAGTGAGGAAAAAAAATTAAATCAACAAAGACTACTCACAAAAAGAGGTGCAGAAAAAAGGGAGGTAAAACCTAATGACAAAGTGCCAACGGGCAAGAAGCAAGTATGGTAGAGGAGAGAGCACTAATATGTATACAGACAAACAATTTTTTGTAATTTTGTCCTACAAGAATCTATATCTTCAACGCTTTTGATGGTCCCACTAATGCAGATGCAGACAAACACTGAAGTAGCAAGTCAATTTTTAATGAAAAAAATGCACCGTACTTGCTTGTCTGAGTAGTACTTACATTTTCCATGTAAACTGATTCTAATAACTGACTCAGTTCTTTGGGAGATTGCCCTGAATTTGGTTTAATTTGACCTCCCCCATTTAAGCAACCTGATCCACGAACATTCTTTCAGTTCAATATCTACCAATTTTATCGGGCCTCATAAAAAAAAGTATTGATAAAAAGGCTAACAAATAATAAAATTTCTGAGAAAAGGAAAAGTAGGGTACCTGAAGGGCATGCCATGATTTCTAGGAAATGATAATCACATTTCCCAATTTTAAGTTTTCGTACAATGTTCTGTAGGTTCCGGAAACCATAACACAGTGCAAATTTCAACACTGTTTTTCCCTCAACCTGCACAGACAATATGATGTAGAACAGTAAGCAAGTGTACCCCTCGAAGTCCTCTTGGTTTGGCAGGGTACTCTAATAGGATCGAGAAACCCTCTAAAGGAAACAAAATATCAAGATCTACTATTATTGCAGAAAGTGACTAACTGTATATACCTATGGTTTATTGACATAGCAAAGCATCAAAATCAAATGATATTTTGAGCCAGAAATTATATAATCCAAAGTATAAAATAAACAATCCCAAATCAGAAAGACTAATTTTGAATTTAAATTCTAGGTGAAATAACAAAAACAAATATACCCAGATAAAGAAACTCTGGCCATACAAAGGCACAACAAACCCCTAAAGAATCTTCGACTTAATACGTAACTTTTTCCCTAGAAGTAGTAACTTATGTCGGTTGTTCCTTGAAGAGGCCCTATACTTGCTTGCTAAAAAAGTCTATATTACCAATTTCATCCCTAACGAATAATGTTGCGGATGAAAAATTTCTTTTAAGTAACAAAGCAACATAAATTGCCACAGCAGGATGAAAGGATGATAGCAGCGAGCAAAGACTGCTGCTGAAGGAATAATAATGGACTCTTGTTCACCAAAGAATCCCATTGAAGAAAATAATGAGAGAAAAATAGCACACATCAAAACCAGAAAATGCGTCGGAAATTTATGTCATCAAGAAATACCTCTTAGAAAATTACTAATAGTTCATTTTGTTATAATGCATAAATCTTCAACATTTTATAGTTACGAGATTAGCGTAAAATAGATAATGATAACGATCTTCCTCACAAGCATAAAAATAATATCATAAACTTCACTAGAACTTGCCTCCAGAGTAACTTCCTGAAAATCTGAATTCCTGATGTTTCTAAAGGTCAAAGAATCATCAATTTGTCTTCCAAAAAGTGTTTTAGCAGCATATCGGAAAATTGTTTCTGCATAGCCTCCAGAGCTTCCGCGGACCCCATAAAGGTATCCTTCTTCATTAATATTTGTTAGTCTGCAAGCAGCACACTATATCTGAATACCATTGTTTGAGAAACACATGAAATTAAATAATGGAAGCAAAAATTAGTTTCATACATTTTGTCCAGAGGAGTCTCTTCTAGGCTTTTAAAATCAACTTCTTTTGACTATAAGATTGAACCCCAAACAATAATTAGTATACATATCATTAGTTAAAAGTGGAAAAATGACAAGAAAAGTCTGAATGCATCAAGTTTATAACCTGAATCAACTCCAAAACTTCTCCCGTAGTCAATACTGAATCTACCTCTGAAATCATATTAATTTCATTCTCATGCCCATGGGACCCAGATTGGAAAACAAAGTCATCCCTGGCAGCCTCAAGCTTTTTATCATAACAAGGCATTACGGTGACATGGTAAACTTCTTCTGGCCTGATAAAACAAATGTTTAATTCTTTATACATATAACTCTCATATCACTAATGAAGTGTGCATCATAATCATCAAAAGATTGAACTCCCTCAACTTCAAGGTAAATGGATGTGTTTCCATCTCAAATTATAATTTAGAGTTAATAAACAACCTGAGTCCTAATTCTTGGCAAACACAGTTCTTTATGATAACTCCAACTGTTTGCTGTGGACTCTTCACTGATGAAATGTAAGGAAGAACAAAAGATCCAAGTTGCTTTTCTGCATAGCATATCCAACCTGCACATAGATATTCACATCAATAACCAGAACTTATTTTGCACATTGAAAAGTAAATCTGGTCCCCAACCCCATATCTCTAAATGGTATAAGCATCACAATAAAAAAAAGGAGCCAAGTTAGTGAGAAACACAAACCATGGTCAAATGAACCTACTGAAATTCTAGCTCATATTCCTACTTCAAAAGTCTGAATATACAAAAATCATCTAACACTTTTTCAAATTTTATTCGCAAGTTCCATTGTCAAGATGTCATATGACTCCATAAATATGTATTTATTGATAACGTAATCTTATATAATTTTTAATACTTATCACTTTGTTGTGTTCTTATAATTTTGGTTTTGCTGGGTCAATATTCATGTGCCAAAGTAATGTCCAGCATCCAAGTCTATTGCTTCACAGACACAATTTGCATGTACTATGATATTGATAAGTTCAACAATCTATACCTGGGCATGCTGATGCAATCATAGGTAGGCTTGATTCACTCTTCTCATCATCAACCAATTGATTCTGTCTATACCTTGTGATGAACTCCATGCAAGATTCGATAAGGGTCAAATCTCTACTGCAGCTTGTATCAAAAATTGCCTTCACTCCCAACGATTTAAAAAATCTTGTCAGTTTTTTGAAAGCCTGTAATACCAAGAGTTTGGTTGTCAGCCAGGAGGAAAAGAAGTTGGATTTCCTCACCAAATTTATTTAATATCATAACCTTATTAAAATAATTTTAAGAGTAGGGTTAAATATATTTTTAAGATTTTCATCAGGCATGTGAACACTCACTTTCCATCTCAAATTGACTTTTCCAAAATTTTCCTCAAATCATGAAAACAAAAATGTGTAAACTTTGTTCATTGTACATATTTTCAATGTTTTCTTTTGTCCTGGGGAAACCATTAATCACTTTTACTCCACTTTAATGTAACCCAGAGTCCCACTTCACCACACAAACATGGAGGCATTGCACGTGTGATGTTAAGCCCGAGAAAGTTGTTAAGGTTCGTTGACTAAATGTGATAACTCTAGATTTTGGAGGGATAAAAACCATCAAAGATAATTACAACGACCAAAACAATTTATTTTTCATTTTAGACAACCCCAAAACGAATTTAACCAAAAAGAAAAAAATATTCAGTAAAGAAATATCTTAAGTGTCACCTGAATTGGAGAAATGCCAAAATGAACAGCAATAGAAGCCCTTGACTGGGGAGAAAGAGACACGATCACAGCCTTTCCTGAATTAATATTGCTCAGAAACTCACCCAAACTTTGCTTCTCCAGCATAACTGTCTCTGCCGATGTGACGCATCCACTGCATTACCAGACAAAATTATTATTCCCAACAAAGCTTGAATTTTGATATATCAACAACACCATAGACTTAAGAAACACAGTCAATGTGGAATTTTTAATGAATCATGTATTGTCACTTAGACACTAAAGCTTTAAGCAACAGTTTCTAAATGTCCTGCAACTAATACAGAAGAAAATTAAGCACTTGATATTCCTAAATCCTAGATAAGCTAATAAGCCATAAATAAAAAGACCACAGAACCTCGCAAATTTGAATTCATCCTTTAAATAAAGTGATTTTTTTTCAAGTGAAAAGTTTGTGGGCTGTTCAGGTTATAATAAAGGGTGACTATTGTTTTCAGTAGATTACAGATATGGGCTGAGCAGGTGCGTACCATGTAACATTACATTAGCGGATACTTATTTTCATGTTTTTCATTTCTAGTAAATTTGTTACACCCTTTTTACAGAGGGGAAATTGATCAGATTCAGTCATAAAGCATTAGTCATGAAATTTACAGTAATATTGGTTCTGACTTTCTACGTTTACTATTATTTCTGACTATCTATGTTAACTACTCTAACTTAGCCTTTGGTCACCAGAACTATATTTCTCTACAATGTTTCCCCGAATCAATGATTCATAGGAAGTCGTGGGTATTCTCTGTACTCCAAATCCCTATAACATTGACTCACAGCGTACCTTTTTCATTCTGCACCAATATAACTACACATTTGCTAACTACAGAAACAAGTAAAACAGCAAAAAAAAAATCCGCTGAATTGTAAATTCGGCCCCAAAAAGTACCTGTTAAAAGCAGAGAAATAAATAGAAAGAGAGAGAAAGACTAACCTACATGCCAAACAATCCTTGAGCGAAATTTTAACAGGTTCAGACTTGACCTGCGTGTTAGCAAGTGACACCTACAGCGAATTTACATGTCGTCAAGGGTTTGACAACTGCTTCGTAAGATATTTTGAATCCACTACAGAGAACGAAACGAAAATACCTCTGGTTTATCGTTCTTTTTCAATCCCTTGAGGGAGACAATACATGCCTGTGATGGAGCGATGAAATCGTTGAGATCCCCAATCCGAAGCGCCGCCGAAAATTTCTCCGACATTCTTGGAAAATTTAATAGCGAACAGCAGCTGTAGTACCCGGTAAGTTAATGATCAGCGAATGAATTTAGGAATTAGGTTAGAGTTTTGATTGAAAGGGAAGGAAACTAAGCTACAACTACAAATAAAAGTAGTGTTGGGATTCTGGTTAAGTCGAAAGGAACGCAGAGAGAGAGAGAGAAATGAAGCAACAAACAACAGAAACTCTATGAACAGTGGTGGTGAATATATCTTCCACGGTGGGGAACTTTTCCAGACCGTTAGATTTATCGTTAAATCAAGGGCTCACATTTTTTCTCTTCTTTTTTTATTTTCTTTGTAATTTTCTCTTTCCCATATTTACCCTCAATGCAGCCTCAAGTTAGTGGGAGAGATTCACTTACAATTTAAATACATTTTCTTGAATTTTTTGAAATGTCTTTTAAAGGATAAAATAGTAGTGAAGTTCTGAGCTTCAACTTTTAATTTTTTAAAAAAATTATATAAAAGAAAAGAAACTAATAATAAAAAATTCATAAAGAAAAAAAAATCGATCAAAGTTATGGTTTCCTGAATATTAATCTCACAAATTATCTCGGTAATAATTTTAACTATATTACCAACGCTTAATTCATATGAACTTTGTAAAGAAAAATGAGATAGATATAGAGTAGGAATTCAATTTTCTATCCACTCGTATTAATAAATGAACAGGATAATATATTAATATGAATTATATATTATTTTAAAATATTAAAATTGCTTTTATAATAAAATAGAACCCCAATTTATAATACTATAAAAGTATTATTCGATAATTTATAAAATATTCTTCATCTGTCCATATAAAATAATGCAAGTGTGAAAGAAAAAAAAACAAAGTCTAACGTGTTGAATTAGTGGTTGTTGATAAAAAAACTTTACAAGTCACATATGATTCATTAAGAATGAACCGTTATTTAATGTCCGAATTACCCTTTCTGGTGACTCGCAGTTGGAGCAAATTTTCTAATTATTTTTTAGAATTATATATACTAGTAATGTGGGTAGCGTTAACGTTGATTTCAACGTGATATCTACGACACATAATTATCACATTATTACTTACATTTTATTACATAATTATTACATCAAACCATGAAACTAGTGAAATACTAAAACCAACCATAAAAGTAATAAAGAAACTAAAAATAGTTAAAATCATTATGAAACTAAGAGTGAATTTCGTGAAAATATAAAAATTAAAGTGATGAAAAAAATATTAAAAGACTAAAAGTATTATTTTCAAAGGACCAAAAACTAAAAAAATATATGTATATATGTTAGGTAAGACTAATTGTAACAATATGACAACTTAAAATAGAATCATAAAACATAACCATACACATAAAAGAAATATAAAAATAAGAACAACTCAAATAAAATACATATAAATATTATATATGTACAAAAGGTGAAAATAAATCTTTTAAAAACTAAATATCCATATATATTTCCATTATTACTATATGAAAGTTCGTTTTGAATATGTACAATGATCGGGTGTCGATGCATATCATCTCAATTAGATTCAAGTACATAGTGTAAAGTAACAAAAATGAAATAAGATACACAATTCCAATCACAATTATGTAAAGTTTGAGTGATATTGTAAATCAATAAATCCAATACATTATTTGTCTCATCAAATGACCTGATTATTTACATGATTTAGCTATGTGATTCTCCAAAAAAAACTTGAAAAATAAAGATATCTTCACATAAAAATAAAAGAAAAACAATCCCCTACTTTAGGGTTGTGTGGGTGACTCTTAGCTAAGTTAGGTTGCGATTTGTGTGTTAGTGGATGAAAAATGGTTCTTGGAAGGTTTGGCAAGGATTTAGTCAACTTTTTGGATGAATCTTGGATGACTCTTTTTGGTTGATGGTGTTTAAGATTTTTTTGTAGGAATTGTTTTGAAAATTGAACTAGGTTCAATGAAGATCTATGATAATTACTTAATTTACGTCATTCTTGATTGAGTAGGAGTCAAATACTTGGAACAGAATGTTACAAGCCCTAAATTTTTTTCCTTATTCTGTTGTTATAATATTTTTATATAGATGAAATCGAAGTTAAAAAATTTTCAATTAAAAATATGGTAATGTGATTGTAATTTTTTTTATTTAGCTTTAACAACAGAAAATTGTCTCTTTTTTTACTTTAGATTTTTTTTTTTTTTTTTACATTTTTTTTTTTTTACTT
>Ga0209489_102698_pt1 | contig 35726 bp, 27 predicted proteins | sample SiratrowhiteBW_FD_187527 | JGI IMG/M metagenome (GOLD analysis project Ga0209489, IMG submission 187527) | Root nodule microbial communities of legume samples collected from California, USA - Siratro white BW (SPAdes) (version 2) | ecosystem: Host-associated > Plants > Roots > Nodule | place... | reverse complement strand
GCAAGTGCTTTTCCTTGTGCGGATCCTATTTCAACGGGAACTTGATGAGTTGATCCGCCTACGCGTCTTGCTTTTACTGCTATATCGGGAGTTACTCCACGTATTGCTTGACGTAAAACAGATAGTCCCAGATTACTAAGATTTCCCAGATTGTATTCTATGTCTCTAGAAACAGGTAAGGCTATCATTGCAGTGACAGAATGGGTAAATATTGAGGGACGAAAAGTACTTTCATGGAAGTTTACGTGGAGGAGAGTGTTGTTTGAGTGGGAGAAGGAACAATTGAGACAGTTAATTACTATTATGAATGTTATCATGTGGAATAAGGGTACTCTAGATAAGAAGGGGTGGGGTGCAGGGGTCCTTAGAGAATACACAGTGGGAGCTGGATATATGGTTTTAAATGAAAATGAAAGTTCCTCAAGAAATAAGTGGTTTAGGGACTTATAGAGTCTTAAAGTTGTAGGCTCAACCCAAGTGTTTGTTTGGAGGGCTATGTTAGAAAAGCTTCCAACTAAACTTAATCTGGAAAACATAGGAGTTGTAGTTGTTAACAACTTATGACCTTTGTGTATGAAGGCTGAGGAAACTGCTCAACATGTTCTCATCAGTTGTGATATTGCACAAAAAGTATGGGACAATTGTAATAGGTGGTTAGGTATCTCTTCTACTAGGCCCCTTAATATTATGGATCATTTTCAGAGCTTTTACTTTTCAGGTCTCAGCAAGAAAACAAATTCAGTATGGAGGGCTATGTGGGTGGCTATAGTGTCAGAAATATAGAGACATGAATAAAATAGTGTTTAATAATGGGGTGGTGAATGGTGTGGAGATATTTACTTTGGCACAACTCAGGTCTTGGAATAAATTTAGATGGTAAATGTTCAACTATTCTGTATTAGATTGATTTCTATATCTTATTCTTTGTTTGGAAAATACTACTTAATTAATTCAACAATGGTTTGAACGTTGGTTAGTAGAGAGAATCTTTCGCTTCCAGGTACTTAGGGCTAGGCTTTATAGTGTAATGTATTCTTTCGAGAGGAGTAGGTGTGGGTGTGTATGCAGGTACGTTTATCTAGAACAGGAATGGGCAATGACAGCTGGATGCGAGGGATCAAAAGATTGCAGATTTGAAATACAAAATGGTGTTGTTTGAATCAAAAGCATATTTGGTGACCTGTACTACATTTGTTTTGTTAAGCTTGAAAAATTAGTTGGTTTAGCTGTATCGTGTTACGTGTTCCGTGTAAGGTAGTAATAAGACTATCTTCTTATTGTTCGAATGTGGACAAGAAGATTATTGTGTTGTTTTGTTTATATAAAACACCTCTTAAGTACTTCTATTAATTTCATTCTTTCTAATTATTTCTTAAAAAAAATATAACTAATTATTTCTCGAATCCTTCAATATCTGATTGAACTTATAGAACTTCCCATTATATGTACCACACAAATTTGGCTGCTGTCATACAAAGTGCTGACAGTATCAGAATGACTAATTTGACCCAAACCACACACCATTCACATATAACTTTATCAAGATGTCTACCACGTCATTTTGTTATTTCCTCTATATTTCATATAGCATCAAGCTATATAAATATCTTTGGCCCGAATTGCTTACTTAAACCTTTCATATGAAACCAGATTTATTTTCTCAATAACCTCCAAATTCAAATTTGCTATTGGCTTAAGTACCTTTTTCTACTTCTTTTAGTTTAGATTATATTGAGTTTTAGTTTTCCAATTTATTTTAAAATACTCTTTCTTAAAACATGAATATAAGAAGCTTTTCTAATATGTTTTTGAAAATATAAAATAGTTTTATACATCATCTTTTATAAGTTATTGTTTTATGTTTTTTTTTTTTTAATTTTTACTTGAAGTAATCCTTAATATACCTGAATTTTTATACCATCATTCATAATTTCCGAGTTTGAAGATTAAATTATTCGTATTTTGTTTCCTAATATCTTTTCACTTGATATCTGGTGTAAGATTAATCTATCACCTTGTGGTCGTAGTTAAATCACATATCATTTTTCTCCATTCTTATTTTAAGTGACGGCCACTTCAGAACTGAATATTTTTTTTTAAAAAAAAAAGCATTCATACTATCACTACAATTATCGTTAAAACATATTTTGATACAAAATTCTCATATTGACTAGATATGTATATCAATATAAGTAATATTTATATTTTAAATTGGATATGGTCACTGGAGGGATATGTACATATATATCCACTCACACCACCACGTCGTGATTTTTATTTTAATAAAAAGTATTTAATTATTATTTGAAACAGTAAGGAGAAACATACAGACTTGTGTATGAGAAAAAGTTCATATCCATTGATTATGAAGATGGGAATGAAGATATAAATAAATTTTTACTTAAAGAAAGATTAAAATAACATAGTAAAAGAAAGACTAGTTACTATTTATTTTCTCCAGACCAACTTTTTATTAATATTATCCAAATATTGAATAATACAGTAATATGATATTTAAAGCAACACATCAAGACAATATAATATTATTAAATTAGATTAATAAAAGATGGTTGCATTTTTTAAAGCAAGGTACATGTACATGAATGGAGTTATTATTTTTCTAAAGCCGTTTAGTGATCAATGATGAAAAAAAAATAGACAAAGAAAACATATAAACGAAGTCGTTCGGTGCGATTTTAACTTTTGAATAAGTATGTCTTTTTTTTTTTTTTTTGAAGTTTTGAACAATTGCTGTATTTTTTTGTCATTTTCTTTAGAAGATTTGTTAAGTGTGTCTGATTGAGCTGGTCGACTGTGCACGACGATGAAATGATAAGGATATTTGTGTTTGGTTGAGGTGAATGTCGTGGATTTAGAAGTGCAGAAAGACACGAGACGATGAAAGCTTCATCCACGATAGTGCGAGAAAGAGAAAGAAAAACCAGGTGACATGTGTTCAAATACGTTTTTAACCCTATGTGCTTTTACAATAGTCTCCATGTCCAGAAGGAGGTGGTGGCAAAGGTCAGCGATGAGCGATGTTTGTCGTAACAGAAGGTGAGATTCAAACTTGGTGAGATAATCGATTAGGGCAAATATAATCGATTGTATGTATATTTTGCCAAGTATAATCGATTATCTTGCTACATAATCGATACACATAATCAATTATCTTCTTTCAATAATCAATTTTGTGTCTCATTGTTCATATTCGTTGAATTTTGGTATTTGAGTGGAGTTTGTTTTCATGCTTTGAGGTTGTTGGTAATGATATTCGTTGATGTTTATGACTGTATAGGTGTTGGCAAGCTTCCTCTAGTGTTGTTCCTAAGCTTGTTGTGGTTTGGTTGGTCGTGAAAAACGTCTTCTTTGTGGTGAGGTTCCAATGCTCTTAGGTTATTGATGGTGTGTGGATCAATGTGTGTGTTGGAATGAGTGTTTATTGATAGGTTATATGATGGGTTGAAGTTGTGTTGGTTCGATTTTCCTAATTATGTGTTTGTCGTATTGTTGAAGGTGCTTGACGATGTTGTCTTTAATATTGTTTGTTGTTGATCTTATTTAGCAAAGTTTAGATACCTATTGCTATTGAGATTAATAGTGAAAGAATGTTATATGTAGGTATATAAAAATTTATTGATCTGTTTGAAAAAATTTGATATGCACATAATATGATTTCTTTGGATTACCAATTAATTGGGTTTCTCTAAAAAAAATTAATATGCATACAATATGATTTCTTTTGGATTAGCTATGTAGTAGTTATATATGTCTCTCTTTGTATATGGTATGTTTAGGAATTAAATTAATATTATTTAGAAATTAAATTAAATTATTGTTGTACATATTATTTTGGTTTATCATTTTTAAGGTATTGAATAAGTTAAAGAAATTAAAATTTTATAGTTACGTTTCTTACTTATTTAAGGTATTGAATGCGTTAGAAATTATGTTAAATAATTTATGATTTTGGTTAATTCATTTATTTATATTATATAAAATATTCATTATTTTTTTCAATAAATAGTGAAATTTAATTATTTAGGAATTATTTTTATTTAAGAATATTTTGAATTGAAAAATTTAATTAATTAGTTATTTTATTTATTTGCTTTTTTAGAAAAATAAGATGAGTATCAGGGTACAAAGTTTTATTTAGTAATTATAATTTATAAGAATTTAATTTATTTAGTACTTATCATTGTTTTAGTAATTTATTAATTTATTTTATTTAGTACTTATCATTGTTTTAGTAATTTATTAATTTATTTTATTTGATTAGGATATTAATTTATTTATGATATTAAAATATTGATAAAAAAATTAAAATTTTGGAACTAAAATTTATCTACTAATTTATTTAGGAATTAGTTAATTTTAGGATTTTATTTATAAATTAAATTAAATTAATTTCTTAAATATTATTCAGGTTTATTATTTTTTTAAGATATTGAATAAATTAAGAATTAAGATTTTAGAGGTACGTATCTTTAATTATTTGATATTGAATAGGTTAGATATTATATTTAGTATTTTATGATTTTTATTAATTCATTTATTTACGTAACATTTCATATTTTTTATATAATAAAAATTTTATTGTTTAAAAATTTTATAATAAATCTGAATATATTTTAATATTTTAATATTTATTATATATATCTCCATATAAAATCTATTAAAAATATATTTATACAATTACAAAATAAAATAAAATTAAACGTGTCCTTTATTTTACTCAGAAATCACACTTTTTTTCTTAAATCTACTACCTCAATCAAATAAAAACATAAAAGATGCTAGATTTTTTCGTTTGCTTGAGACGAGATGAAAGTGAAAGATAAAGAAAACTAAAAAATAAAATTAAACGTTTCCTTTATTCTACTTAAAAGTCACACTTTTTTCTTAAACCTATTACCACAACCAAATAAAATCATAAAAGATGCTAGATTTTTACGTTTGCTTGAGAAGAGATGAAAGTGAAAGATAAAGAAAACTAAAATCTTTTTGTATATTTAATTTTGTAACTGTGCATTCGAGGCTTCTAGGCTCTTCTGCTGTGTAGGTAGGTATACGACAGGACTTTGGCCACCCACTCATATGTTGATGGTTAAGAGGACGTGGAAAGAAATGAACGAAAGACGAGGCTGATTGACGAAGATCCTATATGATTGCTAGTCTTACGTACTCTTCATGAAGGGAGAGCTACATTAGGGTTATTGTTGAAGATGTTTGACAAAAAATGATTATTTTTTGAACTAATTCATTGTTCATAGTGTAACAATATTAACGTTTTATGTAAATGTTATATATATATATATATATACTCGTTTCCGATAAAAAATATAACGTGTTTTATGCAAAGAATATACTCTATTGGTTGGTTGAAATTTTCATAAAACACAAACTTTATAACACTGGGTGGTAGAACTCATGCTTTTATTTCATATATAAATTTTAGTCAATATAAAAAAAAATTATTATTGATGCAATATATTAAAAATTGTGTCCTCAGGATTCCTCATCTATAAAACACCATAAGAGGAAGCTGAAGCTAGAGGAGTTCTATGAGTCAAAAGTAAGCTTTCTTTGAAGCATTCTCTTTCTCAGGTGATAATGTTCTCATCACTTCTTCTACTTCTGTGCCTAACTTTTCCTGTCTTTTTGTTCTTCTTCATCAAATACACAACTCTCAAAACCTCACCACTTCCACCTGGTCCTAGAGGTCTTCCCATAGTAGGAAATCTTCATCAACTAGATAGTTCTTCCATCCATATCCAGCTATGGCAACTCTCAAAAAAATATGGTCCTTTATTTTCCCTTCAATTAGGTCTAAGGAAAGCAATAGTTGTTTCCTCACCTAAACTGGCCAAAGAGGTAATGAAAGAGCATGACCTTGAGTGTTGTGAACGACCTAAATTACTTGGCCAACAGAAACTGTCCTATAATGGGTTAGACTTGGCATTTTCCCCATACAATAGATATTGGAGAGAAATCAGAAAAATCTGTGTCATGCATGTCTTTAGCTCCAAACGCGTCTCATGTCTTTCCTCAATAAGACATTCTGAGGTGAAGCAGATGATAAAAAAAATATCTCGGCATGCCTCAAATTCAGAAGTTACAAATCTGAATCAAGTGTTAACATCTCTTAGTAGCACTATTATATGTAGAATTGCTTTGGGGAGAAAGTATGAACAGGAAGGAGCTGAAATGTTTCACCGGTTGTTCAGTGAGTGTGAAGCCATGATGGCTACCCTCTTTGTTTCAGATTATATTCCTTTCATGGGTTGGATTGATAAACTGAGGGGACTGCATGGACGTCTTGAAAGGAGTTTCAAGGAGATGGATAAGTTCTACCAAGAAGTCATTGATGAACACATGGAATATTCTCATAAAAAGACTCCAGAAGAAGAGGATATAGTTGATGTCTTACTTCAACTCAAGAAAGAAAATTCGTTTTCCACAGATCTCACTAACAATACCATCAAAGCAGTGCTCATGGTTTGAATTTCCATTCCTTTACCTTTACTTTGCCTACTTCAATTTGCAGAAAAAACTTACATCATCACTCGTATTGTTAATTCATTTCTTTCTAGATTGAAAGTACTGAATAGATAATCTAATATTCATAGATCATATTATTTCTGTGTATTTGAATGAGAACTTGGTCACTTTGTATCATAAACTAATCCTAGTGCAACTTTGTCACAATTCATAATAATCCAAGAGAAAAGGAAAAGAAGTCTTATTTAGCACTGACAAAGTAAAATATTAATGTGCAAATTTATTTTCGTCCAATTATTAACTACTGATTTTTTTCTTCTACAGAACATACTCATAGGAGCAACAGATACAACTGCAGTCACAGTAGTGTGGGCCATGACTTCACTATTAAAACATCCAAGAGTTATGAAGAAGGTTCAAGAAGAAATAAGGAGTTTAAGTGGTAAAAAAGCTTTCTTAGATGAGGATGATGTTCAAAAGTTTTCCTATCTCAAAGCAGTGATAAAAGAGACACTCAGATTGCACTTACCAGCACCACTGCTTATACCAAGGGAAACAAGTGAAAAATGTATGATAGATGGTTATGAAATTCCAGCGAAGACAATAATATATGTGAATGCTTGGGCTATTCACAGAGACCCCGAGGCTTGGGAAGATGCAGAAGAGTTTATACCTGAGAGGTTCTTAAACAGCACTGTAGATCTTCGTGGACAAGACTTTTGTTTCATTCCATTCGGTGCTGGTCGAAAGATGTGCCCAGGTTTGCTTATGGCATTTGCTGCATTGGATGTTATTCTCGCTAACCTTCTTTATTCCTTTGACTGGGCATTGCCAGATGGAATCAAAAGTGAAGACATTGATACAGAAATGTTACCAGGACTTACAATGTTTAAGAAGAATCCTCTGTGTGTTTTGGCTAAGTGCCCTGTCTGAATCCAAAAGTTGTAATCAGTGAATTATAAAAATATATTAATAGTAACAGAAGTGAAGTCCTACTTTTCCAATGTTTTATTTTTAATCTTACGTTTTATTGTTTTTATGGTTTCATTTAAATTTCTTTTTTTTTCATCTTTATTATTTAGGATTATTGAAGACGCAAGGTAGCCCATTCACTTAACTATCATTTCCCAAAAGCAAATGGATCAAGGATTTGCATTAACTATATTCCTACCAAAAATCCAAGGAAAAACTAATAGTTTTGAAAGTTATGGATAAGCATCATTTATCTACTTGTACGTATGTCAATAAAATTTGGATGAAGCAAGTGTTCGGTTCAAAGAAGATTCTTATGAACGAAAGCTTGTTCAGTTTGTCAAACATTAACAAGTTAGACCATAACATATGGATTATAAAATAAGGATTATGATAATTTCAAATGCACTTATGACTTTAGAGAGTAGAGTAAGTTTATGTTGGAAAAATGCCTCTTATCCAAGGTTGCAGAAGTATATCATTTAGAGCACTTTTTTTTTTTTATTTTGACAATTCCTCGAACGGACAAATAAATTAAATGTCGTGACTGTGACAAAACTATGCACGTACAAAAATATCCAATGTCTATTGTATAGTAAAGCCAAAGATATTCATATAATATCTTCCAATTAAGGAAAGTAACAAAGATTTAAAACTGATTCTTTTACACCACAAATATTATAATATTGTAGAGTCTGAAAAATATCGTATTTTTGCTTTCTATATTTCTCTGGAAAACCAAAGAATAAAGAGACTAAATTGATTCCATGTATAACACATTTAGAGTGATAAAATAAAATTGCTAATATTTTAGTTGGAGTTAGGATTCAAGCTAATTATATATGTAAAACATTTGGAGTAATAAAATAAAATTATTAATATTTTATTTAGAGATAAATTTAAACTCAAAACTAGTTAAAATGTATTACTTTAAGCATTGTGACAAATTATCTTTTCTTTGAATAAAAAAATTATATTTTTCATTAATTTCCCAGAGATGACACAAGATCTATAATTAAATTTATATTATACTATTTTAGAATTTAAAATAAAGAATGATTATCTTCTCAAGACAATAATAAATATATATGATTAAGATTCTTCTTTTGCATCTATGATTTTATCAAGAATTTTGTCAATTTTTATAGCGATCATTCTTAAAGTTATTAAACTTTATTTATGGCTCTTTTCTTTTCAAATTTCTTTGTTTTATATTCTTTTTGATAATTGATTCGAATTCGCATTCCATAAATTATCAACTTTTTTTAGTTTTAACAATATCTTGGAATCTATCATTTGAAAATAGTAAGATATGTGTATTTTATTTGTTGCATTTTTTCACTATTATAACATACTATTCACAAGCATTGTTTCACATTATTGAGAAACTGTTTAGAGATTAACTAATGCTTTTAAATACTTTTATGAGATTAATGAACCATTTGGAAGAATTTTTAGGTAAATTTGTGGTGTATTTGGATGATATTTTGATTATAATATTAGTATAGAATTGCATGTGGAACATTTTTGTGCTATTTTAAATGTGTTTAGAAAAGAAAAGTTGTATGTTAATATTGAGAAATGCACATTTTGCACTTAATAAATTGCATTCTTGAATATTGTTGTAAGTGCTAAATGGGTTTAAGTAGATTATGAAAAAGTGAGGGTTGTCAAAAAAATGTCACCCCTTAAAATTTGATTAAGGTTAGGATTTTTTATGGCCTAACTAGTTTCTACAACAAATTTCTAAGGAATCTTATCACTTTTACAACATTCTTAAATGAGATTGTTAAAAGGCATGTTGGGTTTAAAGGAAGAAAAATACCAAAAAGCTTTTGTTGTCTCTAAGAATGAGTTCACTAATGCCTCCATTTACCAAACGTTGTAAAGTCTTTATATCTTGAATATGACACATCTAATATGGATATAAGGGTAATGCAAGAAGGTCGTTAAATTGTTTATTTTAGTGAGAAGTCAAATGGGGTCACACTAATCTATCCCACTTATGATAAACAATTGTAAATCTTAGTAAGAGCATTACAAACTTAACAACACTATCTTTTACTTAAATAATCTGTGATTCATAGTGATTATGAATATTTAAAGTACTTAAAACAACAAGGAAAATTAAATAAAAAACATGCAAATGGGTTGAACTTTTAGAACAATTCTAGTTTGAACTTTTAGAACAATTCTAATATGTCAAAAAGCATAAAAAAAAAAAAAGGAAAGGACATATTATGCTTGATGCTATGTTTAAAAGACATGTATTGATTTACACTATTGAAACAAAAAATTTTGGTCTTAAATTTTTGAAAGAAATGTATCTATATGATTTTGAATATTCTAAAACTTTTATTGTGAGCACAAAATTTAGCACCAACGAATATTTTTAGCCATAATAGTTATTTATCTAAAAGGAAAAGATTATGTATGCCTAAATGTTCCACTAGAGATCTTTCACTAAGAGAAGCTGGGGAGGGGTAACCAATGAGACACTTTGAGATTCAAAATACCTTAAACACTTTGCATGAACATTTTATAGGCCCCACATGAAACGTTGTGCAAAAATTATTGAAAATTGCTTCACTTGTAAAAAGGAAATATCAAAAGTGAAACTATGTGGTTTATACACTCTTTTATTTGTTGTTGATTGTCTTTGACCTAATATTTTAATGGAATTCACATTGGGTTTTTCGCGAACCCAAGGAGAGAAAGATTATATTTTTGTGGATTTTAATAGATTTTCCAAAATGACTCATTTTATTACTTGCAAAACGACTGATGATGCTTGTCATATAGTTGACTTGTTTTTCAATGAGGTAGTAAGACTTCATGTAATATCAAGAAGTATTGTGAGTGATAGGGATTCAAAATTCCTAAGTTTCTTTTGAAGGACATTATGGGATAAGTTAGGTATAATTCTTTTATTTTCGACTACTTGTCATCCCTAAATATAAAAAAAATTTTAGGTGCCTTACTTAAAAGTATTTTTGATGAAAAATTTGAAATCTTAAGAAATATGTTTACCTGATGTTGAGTTTATTTACAATACACTTGCTCATAACCTAAATAGTTGTTCTCTGTCTGACTTGTCTCCTTTTATTATTAAAGGCCCCACACTTTGATGTGACTAAGCTGATTACATGTATAATATGCTTGGAGGGATATAATAAAGTTGTTAATAATTTTCTGGGAGTTATGATTCAAACTAATTAGAAAGTGTTAACTTAACCATTGAGACAAATTATCTTTTCTTATAACATAGAAATTGTATTCTTCATTTATTTACTTACAAACAAGGCAAAACATATAATTAAATATGTATCTATACCATTTTGAAATTAGTATAAGGAATGATTATTTAGTCAAAATAATAGTGAGAATATCTATACTAGGATTCTTCTTTGCATCTTGTGATTTTAATAAGAATTCACCAATTCTTGTAGCTATCCTCCTTAGGTTTATCAAGTCTTCTTTATCCAATTTTCTTTTTTTTTGTTTTTTGTTATTTTAATCCCTAATAGTTATTTGATTCCAGTACGCACCTTGTAAACTCCCAATTTTTATTTTTTTTTAGTTTAAATTCTCTTGAAATCTATCAGCGTGTTGTGCTAAGGCTTAAACACCACATATTGTTCTAAGAAATAGATTGGGTACAAAATTATAAAAGGCTTTTTTATCAAATATTATTGACATGGTTCACATTCATGTTTTTTAACCAATACTACACGAACAGTTACAATTATATATGAATATTTTCTCATAGTTTAGATTCATCAGCAATCTCAATTTATCATGATAAGATATATTTATTAGTAACAATTTACTACAAGCAAATAGGTATCTTATGTGGTAAAAAAAATAGATATTAATAAGCAAAAATTGACATTAATGAGTTAATAAGTCATATTTGCCTTAGTTACATAATTAATGTTGGTTAAGTCAACATTAATCTATCATTAATTTTTAAAATGATTTTTAATTATATAAGTTTAAATTTTTAAACTCATGCTAATATGTTCTAAAATTCATTTAAATTAAAATCAACTTATTCAATATCAAATGAAATCAAAATCTATTTTTATTATTCACTTAAATTATGTTTAATGTATAGAATTAGCTTTAGTATCAAAATATAATCGTAGCATAATTACAAACATTAAGATAAAGGTTAACTAATGTTTCAATTAAACATACAATACAATTAATATGTGAATAATTTCACATAATTCTTATAAAAGGCCGCATGAAACATATACATAACAAGCATAACAACTAACTACTTCCATTCCAAAAGACTAATCATAAGTTGGACTCAACAACTAACACTTATCATCAATTTAGTATGTTAGGCACTCTAGCAATTCTAATATATATCTTACCAAATAGTAAATTAAAAATAAAAAAGGACGATAGATAAAATTAACTTGAATGAAAAATTAAGGATAGGAGTCCCAAAACAGATTACTTTGATTTTTTGACTTGATCCACATAAAAGTCATTCTCCACCAGTTTTTTTTATAATTTTTATTTTAATATATATATATTAAAACCATTTTTAATAAATGAAATATTTTTTTAAGTTTTTAATTAATTAATTAATATTTTTAAATAGATAAATTAAAAATATCATTATTAGATGCTAAATTACTATATTGTAATTAATAATTAAAGCTTAATTTATAAGTATTAATAATTTAATACTAGTGTATATTTCATTCTGTAAATAATACAAAATAATAAAATAATAATTTTGTAATTTAATTTTTATTTAAATTCTAAATTTAAAAAATGAATTAGTAGGACAATCTATCCCATTATACCTCTGACCGATGGGTAGAGGAGACGAGGTGAAGTGAATTGAAAATATTAATCTATTTCACCAAACCTTGTCTCTTTGTCAACCTTAATTAGGGAATATTTGAAAATTAAAAGAAAAATTTATTTTCATTCCTAATTATAGTTGTATTTGTAGTACAAAGTCCAAGAAAAATTTTCACCTAATTTTAGAGAGATAATGAAAACTAATTTCAACTTTAATATAGTCCAATATCACTAAGAAATAATTTGCTATCAACAAGTTCTATAAACTTTACACCTTCAATTATCATTTTTGACATAGAAAATTGAGTTAACTTTGGAAAATATAATATTGAATAAATTTTTCTCCTGTCTTAAATGTCTTTAATTTTATTTATAAGTTACGTCTATAATTTTATTTATAACTTACTTCTATAACTTTATTTATAACTTATACAAGGTAGGTACATGATGCAGATTCCCAAAATAGCACAAAATAGCATAAAGTAGCACAAAGTAGATAGTATATGAAAAGGTAGCGAGATTGTTTCTAAAATAAAAATAACACCAATATGGTCCTATATCAGATCCATTTTTTATAACTGCCAAACAACAATTTCATTTCTCTACTAAATTGGTGTAGCGGCACTTAAAATTGTAGAATGTTTCCACCTGTAAATTCAAAGAGCAACACTTTCTCCATAAGAATCAGAGCATAACAGAGAAGAGAGAAAGAGAATTTTCAGAGAGAGATACCAAAGCTACTCACATGGAAATCTCTCTTTTTTCTCCTTTCCCATACTACTTAACCGCAATTGCCCTTTTTCTTTCATCCCTCTTGGATCTTCTCCACATGTCCTCCTTCTGTAACTGCTTTTGTTCTTTTGTTGGACCATTGAAAAAAACCTTGTCCTCAAGGTTAAAAGTTGGATATTGAGTTTGTATATCAGCATAACTTTCCCATGTAGCTTCCTGATATGTCAAACCCTGCCATTGAATCAAGACTTCTTCGTGCCATTTGTCATTTTTTTTAATCATGCGATTCCCAAGCAACTTCAGCGGTTGTAACGGGTGACCTTTGGCATTTAGCAATAATGGTTCAGGAACACACGCAGGTTGGGGTTGACCTGTACATTTCTTCAAAAGAGATACATGGAATCTGGGTGAATTTGAGCTGAGGGAGGTAATTGCAGTTTGTATGCCATTGGACCAATTCGTGCTAATATTGGAAATGGGCCAAAGTAACGCATGGACAATTTCTTATTATGCATTAATCGCAAGGAATGGTGTCTATACGGTTGTAATTTCACATAAACAAAATCTCCCACCTGGTATTCCACCTCGCGTTTGTTCTGATCAGCGTAAACTTTCATTCTCTATTGAGCCTTTGCTATGTTCTTTTTTAATGAATCCAGTAAAACATCTCAGGACTGCAGTTGTTCTTGCAGAGCTGGTGTGTCTCCTACCTGCACCTCATAATGAATTACAGGAGGTGGGTCTCTACCAAAAACTGCTTTATATGGGGACATACCAATTGCCGAATGGAAAGAGGTATTATAAGAGTACGCTGCCCATGGTAACAACTTGGGCCAATCTTTAGGATTTGATTGAGTGTAGCATCTCAAGTACATCTCCAAGCATCTATTAAGTACCTCGGCCTGGCCATCGGATTGTGAATGGTAAGCTAAATTGCGTGCTAGTTTAATGCCTTGACGAGAACATATTTGGTCCCAAAATTTGCTAGTAAAAACCTTATCACGATTAGACACAATTGATTGAGGAAGGCCATGCATACTCACTATCTCCTGAATGAATAAATCAGCCACTTTGTGGGCTGAAAAATCTGTTGTCAATGGAATAAAATGAGCAAATTTAGATAAGCGGTCAATTATAACCAAAATAATCGAATAACCGTTGGCTATTGGTAATCTTGTGATAAAGTCCATAGCAATGTCGTGCCAAATCTGATTTGGAATAGGCAAGGGTTACAATAGACCAGCCGGAGGTTGATTGCTATACTTGGCCTGTTGGCAAATGGAACACCCTCGAATATATTCTTTCACAGAACTCACCATATTCTTCCAAAAAAATTGAGTTGATAATCGCGATAAAGTCTTTTGATATCCACCGTGCCTACCTAATAAGGAATCATGGAATTCATGTAATAGCCGTTGTTTGACTGACGACTTGGCAGGAATAAACAATTTGTCTTTCCAAAACCATAACCCCTTTTTAATTATTAATTTTCCTGTTTTCAATTCAGCTTCTGAAAATTCATCAATAGGTGATAAGAGTTGCAACTCTTGTTGAATTAAAGGGATCCACGAACATGTGATGGATGTGATTGCAAGGAAAGCTCTAGATAGGCCATCAGCTCCCTGATTTTCAGATCCTGGTTTGTATTCGATTGAAAAATCATAACCGAGTAACTTAGCCAACCAAGCTTGTTGTTCTGGAGTTTGAATAACTTGTGCTTGTAATTCCTTTAAGCTCTTATGGTCAGTCCTTATTGTGAATTTTCACCTCAATAAGTAATGACGAAATTTGGTAATGGCTGTCACTATGGCCTGCATCTCTCTGGCATAGGTCGATTGTTGTTGAGCTCTTGAAGAAAGCTTCTTGAGGGTGTCCCTGCTGGCTGAGGATGGCACCAATACCGGACCCTAAGGCATCAATTTCTAATACAAATGGTTGGGAAAAATCAGGAAGCGCTAATACTGGGGCTTGAGCCAATGCTTGTTGCAATTTTCGGAAGGCCTCCGTAGCTGTTGTTGACCATTTAAAGTTGTCTTTCTTTAGTAAATCTGTGAGAGGGGCTGCCAGTACAACAAAGTGGTGGATAAATTTGTGGTAATAACTGGCTAAACCCAAAAATGCTCTTAATTGTCTCATGGAAGAGGGTATTGGCCAATGCATCACAGCCTGAATTTTGGTTTCATCCACTTTAACGCCCTCCGTGGATACCACGTGTCCCAAGTATTGCATTTAGGTTTGACCAAATGAGCACTTTGATAATTTGGAAAACAAAGAATGTGTTCGCAAAATATTCAAAACATACGTCAAATGTTGAATATGAGTGCTCCAATCGAGGCTATAAACTAAGATATCATCAAAGAAGACTAGCACAAACTTACGTAAAACCTCAGCAAAAATTGAGTTCATAAGACTTTGAAAAGTTGTCGGGGCATTTGTTAACCCAAAGGGTATCACCCTCCACTCATACAAACCATGATGAGTTTGAAACGCTGTTTTGAAGCAATCTTCCTCTTCAAGGCGAATTTGATGATAACTGGAGCATAAATCAAGCTTAGAGAAGTATTGAGCACCAAATAATTCATCCAATAACTCCTCCACCATTGGAATAGGAAAGAGTCCTTAATAGTTGTAGCATTCAAAGCCCGATAATCATTGCATAATCTCCATGTACCATCCTTTTTTTTAACTAATAAAATAGGAGAGGAGAAAGGACTTGTACTTGGTCGAATGATGCCCTCCTTCAACATAGCAGATACCAGCCTTTCTATCTCATCCTTTTGACAATGAGGATATTTTTAAGGCTTGACTTTAATGGGTACTGTGTTTGGTAATAAATGGATGGCATGGTCCTGTACTCGGGCAGGTGGCAATCCATGGGGAGTTTGAAACACATCTTGGAATGATCGGAGTAAGAGAGCCAATTCGGGTTCCATAGAGGTATGGAGATCCAACTGATTTGAAACAGTTTCTGATAGTGGCTGAATTTGTAAAGTAATTAAACCCGAAATTGCCTTTGTATTTTGCAAATGCCTAAATTGATGCAGGTGAGCCTGTTCAATAACTGTATGCAATTCCCTTTGTAACGTGATTAATTGATCATTCTGCATAAAAGTAATAAACTTTTGTTTGTAATTTACTAAGTGTGTATCCAAAGTCTCTAGCCATATATCACCAAGGACCAATTCTTCAGTAGCTATAGGAAGCACAAAGGCATTCACTTTGAGTGTATGTTGTTGAATTTGAATAGGTACATTGTGAACCTGACCTTCACAATGCAGCAATTCACCACTGTCGACCTGCACTTTGAAAGGTGGAACCTGATACCAAGGAAGAGCTAGTTGTTTCACAAAATCTGGATGTATAAAGTTATTTGAACTCCCTCCATCCATTAAAATGCAAATATCCCTTTCATACACTGTTCCAACAAAACGAATAGAACCTCTTGCTGGTAATCCTGTGAGAGCATTGTACGAAAGTTGTACAGGTTCATGCAACTCAATGCTATCAGAGGTGTCTATAACAACGTTATCAATATCAGTACTTTGGTGATCAGATTCTGGAATCACTTTCTCTACCGATTGAATAATAAAGTAATGCTTAGCTGCACATCTGTGACCTAGGCTAAATTTTGCATCACAAGTGAAACAAAGGTTGTGCTCTCTTCTAAATTGAATCTCTGTTGGGGATAATTTTCGCATAAGTGGTGTTTTAGGGGGAGTAGGTAATAATTGTGGTTTAGTGTCCACAGGAGGTATGGTCTGGGTGTTGGGTTTGGGCAAGATTTGCAACTGATTTTTTTTTTTAATAGACACCATGGAAGCGGGGACAGTGGTGCGCCATCTTTGCGAATGAGGAGCAAATTTGTCTTCAAAGAGGCAAGCTAACGAAACTGCTTGCATTAGAGAAATTGGGCATTTAGACTTTACTTCAGAGAAATGTCTTCAGTTTCAGAGAAATGTGGAAATCGACCCTCAACTGTCTCGATGCTGTGAAGGGCGACGACTAGGTACGTGGCAATTGTTTCAATTTTTGAGCCAATTGACCCTGTAACGAAGTCAGAGCTTGTGTGATTGCTGTTAGTTATTCATTGTAGCCATCAGATTGTTCAGTAAGCTTGTTAATGGCAGCCTACATTGTCTGCATGTGGCTGTTGTCTGCCATGGGCTTAATGAAAGCACCAAATGATGCAGATTCCCAAAATAGCACAAAATAGCACAAAGTAGATAGTATATGAAAAGTTAGCGAGATTGTTTCTGAAATAAAAATAACACCAATATGGTCCTATATCAGATCCATTTTTTATAACTGTCAAACAACAATTTCATTTATCTACTAAATTGGTGTAGCGGCACTTAAAATTGTAGAATGCTTCCAACTGTAAATTCAAAGAGCAACACTTTCTGCATAAGAATCAGAACATAGCAGAGAAGAGAGAAAGAGAATTTTCAGAGAGAGATACCAAAGCTACTCACATGAAAATCTCTCTTTTTTTCTCCTTTCCCCCACTACTTAACCGCAATTGCCCTTTTTCTTTCTTACCTCTTGGATTTTCTCCACCTGTCCTCCTTCTGTAACTGCTTTTGTTCTTTTGTTGGTATCAGTACACTAAATATACATCCAAAAATTAGTCAAAAAAAAATTTAAGACGTTTATATATATATATATACATTGATCATTCAAATATAATATTTTTAGTTTTAGTTATGAGTTACACAAAACAATGAGATGAAACTAAATAAAAAATATGAAAATGGTCTTATATTATCTTAGTCATGCATTTGATGGTTTGATTATTTTATTATCTATTTCAAGTTCTATAAGAATAGTTATATTATACTTTTGAAGAAGGAAAACAAAATTTAATTTTTTATATTTAAAGAATCTATTTAGAGTCAGATACTATTAATATAAACTCTTTAAAAAAATTTATATTTAATATTTTTTTCTTTAGTTCTTATTTTTGATAAACATCAGCTTTCAAGAGATAGTTCGATTGATGGATTGGAGAGGATAGATTATTTTCAACCTTATGATAGTTTTTAATGTTTTGTTTTATATTTTAGTATCTCCTATTAATATTTTGTTAAATATTTAACATAATTTTAATAGTTTCATGCATCTTTTATTAATATTTTTTAATATAAGAAATATCCTTAGTATAATATACTTTTGAATGAATTGATAAAATTTTGTGCTTTTTAAATAATTTAAATTAGTATTACAAAAGATGAAAGAAGAATTTATATATTATATGTGATTCAACGATAAGTAATTAAAGGTTTTGTTTAATACCTTTCGTTTAAAAAATCAAAGATTGAAATTTCTTTAAAGACACATAACAGATGAACATGAAGATTTTATCTTATCTCTTATTTCATGATATATTACCAAAACCGACAAACCATTATGACTTTGTCTAACACTATTGGTCCAACAAACTTTAAAGTGGAAAGATTTGCCAAACACATTTTGAAGAGACACTAGAAAGAAACTAGACGATTGTGTGTGTGTGTGCGTGTGTATGTGTGCATGTGTTCGTGTGTGTGTGCATTGCGCGAGCGTGCGTTTGCGTGTGTGTATGTATGCGTGTACAAGTGTGTGTATGTATGCGTGTGCAAGTGTGCACGTGTGTGCGTGTGTGTGTGGTTTAAAAACTTCTCCTTCAAAGGCTAGTGCAGGTGTAATAGCATGCAATATAAACAGGATAACAATGGAAGAAATTACTCAACATGTTTTTATACTGGTTCGTATGATAATATAAATTACCTCCAATTCCCTATTAACTAATTGGGTTCCATTAAGAAGACTGACACTGCAAGATACAAACAAGTATTATTTTGACTTATAACCACTCCTAGCTAATCTAACAAGTATTGTTTTGGACACTCTTGGCTAACCCATATGCATCAAGTATTCTTTAACACTTATGTACTGTTTGTTAGAAAACTAAGTATTATTATAGCAAATAGCCACTCTTAGCTAATCCAATGAATATTCTTTAAAAAAACAACCACACCTGGCTGAGGCAAAAAATTATCTAGGGTGTGATTAAAAGATTACAAGGTTACTCACTAGAGAGGTGTAATATCTTTTGTAAGAAACTGTTTTGGCTGAAATACAAAAGGGGAGTGAATTGGATTTTAAAATATTTTCCAAAAACTAGTTGACCTTTTAATAAAATTCAAATTAGTTTAATAAACTGGATCTTTATTGACTTTACTGTGAAAAGCAGTAGAATAAAACAGTAAACAGAATACAATCCAGTCACAGTACTATGCAGCAAATCAAAATAGTTTTATCAGAATTTAAATGTAAGTACAGAAGAGATTTAGTTTATCACACAGAAACTGATTAGAGGTTTTCTGGAAAAACAAACTTATACACAGTAAACTCAGTAAATTGTTAAACTGCAGATTTACAGGAAACTGATATACTGGTTGTTAACAAATTCAATGCAATTTAGATTAGACTGTGTTAAAAATGGAATATAAGTTTTTAGGTTGTTGCTAAAAGTGCTTTCAGAAAAATGATGAAGTTATTCAATTTAGCAAAACTCACTTAATTCTGAAAATTCAAGAAAAATAAGCAAGAATTAGCAAGAACAGTAAAGAGAGAATCTAGACACAGTAGATTTTTATACTGGTTCACCCAACAACCGGGCTACGTCTAGTCCCTCTCACACAGTAAGGATTTCACTAAACTGATCAACCTGATCCAATTTACAGCACTTGCCTACAGCAAGAAGACACTGCACTCTGCAGCCAACCCCTGCTGACCCTACAGCAGAACAAGAAACACCACAAAATCCACTGTCAAGAACTCCCTTGCTGAAACCCACAACAAGTAACGTTATACAGAGGCCACTGTATAACTCATAAATGTCTCACTGCAACTCGCAGTAGACCATTGTTGATCCCATAGCAGAACAGGAAACCACACAGAAACGCACTGTGTGTTTCACGAAGACCCTTGCTGAAACCCATAACAAGTCGAACCCTGTACAGAGCCCACTGTACAAAACAGAATTACCAACCCAGGCAAGTCAAGAACGCAGTAGAAATTTCAATACAGATGAAGGATGAACACAGTTACTGCAATACAAGCACTTCTATACAAAGAATGACAAAAGTAATAAGAAAAGGTATAGATGGCTTAGTCTGATGATCAAATCAGCGAAGAACTGTCTCAGTCAAATCAAAGCTCCAGTTGCAGTTCAAGAAAACAGTTCTTGATGAAAAACGTTGAATGTTCTTTTATCACTAGACTCATGGGCGCTTTTGCTCTCTTTGAAATATCAAACTTTCGTGCTCAGAAAATGTTTAGAATGATTTTCGTTCCTTTTCAAAATTTTGCGCCAGCTATTTAAAGACAACTGTCATTTAAAAATTCAGTCGGTTGATTTTTCAAATAGTCGACTGTTTTTCTCCAGTTAGTTAAAACAATTGTTTAAAACACAAGTTTTGATTTTAATGATTTTTCAAAACTTTTGTTAATTCAGAAAATACTTGTGGAGCTTATCATTGATTAAGATTGCATGTATCACTGATTAGACCTCAAACTTACCTCACAACACACACTCCTAAGTTCTATACCAAGTCTTCAATCTTCATGAAGTCTTCATGCATTCCACATATGCTCATAGGGTCTTGAACTCCTTCACTTGGTTGGCTTCATCAAATCATCATAGTAGCCCACTGGTGCTAACAATCTCCCCCAATTTGATGAAGACAAACAATGGTGTGTTGAGTCGAAATGCATGCTTGTTCTTCTTTTAGTCAGTCTACTGGCTTTTGTAGAGCTACCCCATAATTCGATATCCTGTTAATAATACTTCACAGAACATAGTGAAGAAAAACAATAACACAAAGGATAACATCTTTCATTGATATTAAGCACGAGTACATGATAACCATTGAACAGTACAAGCCATGCACCAAACTGATACAGGCATAACAAACTAACATTTGGACTGGGCTGGATAAACCAGCAAATCAAAGTAGTAACAGTAACATAAAACAGCAAACATCAGCAGTAGAAAATATCACAGAAAGCAAGCAAACAGTAGACTGAACATAAACCTAGACTCCTAGACCACAATCACAACACTCCCTAAACAAACACACCTAATTCTCCCCCATTGGATTCATCAAATGGACGAGAAACCACAACTAGATATGCAAATGCAAATGCCCTATTCATCTGGTGGAAAGAACAAAGTCTCTATCTTCGACTGGATGTCTTCAACTTGTGTTTCAATAAACTGGAAGTGTGTTTTACAGTACTGATGATGACTACTGTTCTGGTTTTCCAATTGATTGAACTGTGTCATCATAAGTTGTTCAAGTCTAGAGAAGGAGTCTTGACTAGAAGCAGCAGGTGTTTCTGGTTCTGGTTCAGCTTGATCCTCATCTTCGTCATCCTCATCATCATCATCATCACTTGATTTCTCTTCTTCTTCTACTTCATCATCAACTAATTCTTCATCAGCTTTGCAAATCCATTTCTTATTCTTCATCTTCTTCAGTCCGATCTTGGTGAGATTTGCAGTAGTAATCTGGTTTAGTGCCTTGATTTCTTTAACAACTTCAGTTTCCACATCTATGTCAAAGTATTCAATAAACTGTGACAGTAGTATCACATATGGGATACGATATTCCAGTTTATTCCCAACTTTGAACAGATGTTCATGAATCATATTAACCTTGTTGACTTTGATCTTATTCATGAGGCAGAACATGAGTATAAGATCCTCCTCAGTCAAAGTCGCATGATTAAGACCACGGGGGCGCCAGCACCCAGATCACAATGTACGCCAGTAATCTCGGTATAGCAGCAAGTCCTCCTACGTTAAACGTCCTTGAGGCAGATTCTTGATTTCTCAAGCATGATTTGTAGAAATGAACTTTGTTAAAGTTCCCCAGTTCTGATGTATTTCCTCTGCTAACAGTAGCTCCATCATTCTTCAGGCCAGTGACACTCAGCCAAACCTCCTCATTGATTGCTATGTCAATGCCCTTCACCTGTGAGTACAGATTCTCCTCATTATGCCACATGTTGGTCAAAAATACCTTAACCAAATCTGGGTAAGTGTTCCCAGTCAGCTTCAAGAATCTGTACAACTTTTGAAACTTGAGCATGTCACGAACTTCATCAAGTTTCTCCTCCTTGAGCCACTCAAGACTCAGCACTTTTGGAGTAACGATGATCTTCCTGATATACATTTTGTAGTACTCTTCTATACTCTCCTGGTTTCCAATAAACCACCTATCAAGGTAGTCGGGTTCATTGTTGTCACTGTCTGTCCAACATGTTTAACCATAGCTCTTTTGGTTCTTTTTCGTGGGTTGGAGGGAGAAGCCATTTTCGGTGTACAAGCAAGAGAACTAAGTTTCTCACTCAGAACAAATAAGGCAGTGAAGTAGTGTGTGAGTGAATGCATGCTCAACCCTCTACTTAATGCAATACAATTCTATGGAAAATAGCACATTGATTGACAATTCAAAAACGAAAAACAGCTTTTGCAGTTTGTTGAGATTCTACAAGCAATCAATTCAGAGCAGATTATACTTAGCTGCAGAAAATCTCAAAAACAGCTTTTTGACTAGTTGACTCCCCAATGTTACAGTGCCATGTGGCATCTTGAGTTGTCTCTCTCTTCACATGCTAAACATGAGTGTTGATTTGTTTTGTCTTTTCAGCTCTTTAACTAGCTGGGTTCCACTGTGCATGGTTTTATTCGAATGCCTTCAGTTACACAGCACCACTTTGGTTGTATTGTAACTCTAACACAGTTCCACATGCATCCAAAGTTAACATTTAATCAGATATCAATATCCAGTCAGTTTTAACATTGTTATTTATCATATTTTAAAAACTGATCTAAAACAGTGAGTAATCATGTGAACCTGATATAGTAAATGAAAACTTAAAAACTGAAATAGTAAATGAAATCAAAAACTAATCCAGTAAGAGAAATGGAAACTGGTTAATCAATCTGTAAAACTAAAAACTGATCCAGCGAACTGTTCAAGAATGAAATTTAACACTGAAATTTGTAAAACAGTCAAGTAATAAAATCAACCAATAATCCATTCAGCATGAATTGATTTATTTCACAAATTTAAAATCAATAATTCCAAGTTCATTTCGAAGGAAGTTAAATCTCTTTTTATTAAGTGGCTTTGTAAAAAGATCAGCAAGCTGATTTTTAGTACTAACAAACTGAATTTCACAATCACCATTATTGACATGGTCTTTAATGAAATGATGGCGAATTTCAATATGCTTAGTCCTTGAATGTTGAACTGGATTCTTTGTAATATTAATGGCACTAGTGTTGTCACATAATAATGGAATTTTAGACAAGTTAAGCCCGAAATCACTTAACTGTTGTTTAATCCATAGGCTTTGTGCACAGCAGCTACTAGCTGCAATGTATTCAACTTCAGCAGTGGACAGTGCAACACATGCTTGTTTCTTACTATGCCAGGATATCAAGCTTGATCCTAACAGATGGCATGTTCCACTGGTGTTTTTCCTGTCAATTTTGCAACCTGCAAAATCAGAATCAGAATAGCCTACTAAATCCAGAGATACCTCACTTGGATACCATAGTCCAACAGTTGTAGTTCCCTGTAGGTATTTCAGAATTCTCTTTGCTGTAGTGAAATGTGATTCCTTCGGATTGGATTGAAATCTAGCATAGAGGCAAACACTAAACATTATGTCTGACCTACTGGCAGTAAGATACAGTAGTGAACCGATTAATCCCCTGTACTTGGTTTGATCCACACTGGTTCCTTTTTCATCCGAATACAAGTAATAGTTAGTGGCCATAAGTGTTGAAATTTCTTTGCATTTTTCCATGTCAAACTTCTTCAATAACTCTTTGCAATACTTGGTTTGACTAAGGAATGTCCCATGATTTAGTTGCTTGATCTGCAGTTCAAGAACGTAGTTAAGTTCACCCATCATGGACATCTCAAATTCTCCATGCATAGCTGCAACAAACTGCTCACACATATTTTGATTAGTTGATCCAAATATAATATTGTTAATATCCCATTTTGTCCGAGTAAAATATACCAATAAAATTTTTATTAATAATTAATTTATTCAATTTTTGTAGATGCTTTAATCAGAAAAAAAAATAAATAAAATTGTTTTTAAATTAAATTAATTGAAGTTTCTTGGTAAAATAAAAGAAATGTTTTAAGAAAAATAATAATAATTGAATTTTTAAAGAATTAAAGGTTAATTGTTTTTTTTTAAAAGAAACTAATTGAAGAATTAAAAAATAATAAATAAAAATGTTTGCCACGTGGCAAGCTAGGAGTGGAGAGCTTTTTGGGCCACGTGGCAGGCTATGAATGGAGAGTTTTGGTTTAGTGGAAGGATGGAAATTTGGTTGGCACATGAGAGAGAGAGAGGAGAAAACGACAATTGGTTAAAGGTGGTAAAAAAGTTGCTACGGGGGAGAGGATACGAAGAGGAGAAATTGGATTGGGAAGTTTCTGGGAGTGGATTGAGAAGTTTTTGGAAGAGGAAGAAGTTGGAAAGTTTGGCAACGGAAGGTGAAGAAAAAGGCCTAAGATCCTCGAGAAGAGAGGCTGGTGTTGATGGTTGTGTTGCAAAGGCTTGTGTTGCTGGTTGTGTCGTAAAGGCTTGTGTTGTTGGTTTGCTTCAATAGGTAATTATATTGTTTTCCGATTGTATATGGGTTTTGCTTCAATGGGTTTTCATGGTTTCATCTCATTATTATGACATTGTACCTAAAACTGGCGCCTAGACCAACCAGGCCGCCTTGACTTCTCTGTTATATTCTCCCAAAAATAGATTTAAATACCTATTAGTGCTGGTTTTCCGAATCAGCATCTTCCTCTATCGCTTCCTCGTCACCTTGCCTCCGCAACGGTCAAAGAAACCACCCCCTTACACCGTGAACCACTATCCTAACCGTGAGCCTCCCTACCACTCACTATGAGGCTGTCGTGGAAGTTCCAGGGTAATGAAAATGGTGAGCAGTACAATGCACAAATCATGACAGCGAAGGTACCCATTACTATACTGAACCAGCCTTTTTGCCTCCACCATCATTGTCGCACTCACGGCAGCCACCACCGTCGACGGTGGGGTCGCCGTCGACGATGCCCACGGCCGCCACCACCTTTTGCCTGCACTGTGCCTACAAGAACAGCACCCAAATCCTGTCTGCACCGTGCCTCACGAGTACCCCTCAAGGCGCCACACGTGCGCTGCTAACCCTAATGGGTTAGTGGGGGTGTTTCCTGCACCTCCTGTATTCTAGCCTACACCTTAACACCCCTCAATTCCCAAATTAACCTTGTCATCAGTTGGGTGGAATGTATTTTCTGCACCCTCTGTATTCTAGCCTGCACCTTAACATCCCTCAATCCCCAAATTACCCTTGCTATCAGTTGGGTGAGATTTGCCACCTACACCCCATATTTGCGCTTGCACCCCCCACTCTCAACAATTCCAAAACTGCCCCAGCTATAAGTTTTTTTTTAGTGAGGATTACTCACTGCACCCCCATGTTTGCACTGCACCCCTATTCTTACCATACCCAAAATACCCTCAATAGTTAAGTGGATTCTCTTATTATTGGAATTACTCGCTGCACCCCATTAATTAATAACTGCACATACTAATATTCTAAAATACAAAATTGCCCCTAATTTCGTCTAAAAGCTTTAGGATTTTAACATGGGGTTATTTCCTTTAAAACTTATTTCTCAAATAAAGTTTGTTTTAATAAATTTTAATTCCAAATGACCATTCGCGTCATGCGGGATTCCCTTCTAAAAAATAAAATAAAATAAAATTCTTAAGTTCCAAATGACCATTCGCGTCATGCGGGATTCCCTTTTAAAAACAATAATAATTCTTAATTTAAGTTCTAAATGACCGCACGTGTAATGCGAAACTTAATTTAAGGAGTTTTAATTTTAATTTGAATTATCAAAAGGCCGCACGCGTCTATGATATTCTGAAATGAAATTCAATTTTCAAAAATAATAAAAATATATAAAGTTTTAAAAAATAATAATGTCAAATTCTCAAAACAACTCAACTGTCTTTCAAAACTACGTAATCCCTGATTCTTCACCCCTATGGATGTCGATACGTAGGAGCAAGGTCAATCCTTGTCGGGTCCTTTAATTTAAAAATTTTTATTTTGTTATTATTTATCTTTTGCTTTTGGGAAAATAAACATTTAGTAAACCACATTTGATTTTGCTAATTTGATTTAAGGTACTGTCTTAGGACAGGCGCTATGGGGGTGTTAATACCTTCCCCACGCGTAACCGACTCTCGAACTCTTTTCTGATTCGCAGACCATTTTCTTTTCCTTTTTCGTGGTTTTTCCATAGTTTTCCATAAATAACTATGGTGGCGACTCCATCTCTTTATTTTCACAATTTTTCCTATACTTTTTTGGATCGTCGTCTCCCGTCGTGATTCTGGTCGCGACAAATATCATCAACATATGCTTGAACCAAAATAATATCATTGAGTGCTTTCTTAATAAACAATGTCTTATCTGTTTTGCCTCTCTCATATCCATGAGATAGCAAGAAGCTGCTCAACCTCTCATACCACTGTCTTGGGGCTTGCTTCAAACCATATAGAGCTTTCTTCACTTTGAAGACATAATCTAGATGCTTATGATCTTCAAATCCAGGAGGTTGACAAACATATACTTCTTCATCAATATACCCATTAAGGAAATAACTTTTGACACCCATTTGGTGAAGCTTGAATCCATTCATGCTAGCATATGCTAAGAGTAGTCTAATAGTTTCAAGTCTTGCCACTAGTGCCTAGGTTTCCCCATAATCGATTCCTTCTTCCTGATTGTAACCCTTAGCAACCAGTCTAGCTTTGTTTCTCATAATAACACCATGTTCATCTAACTTGTTCTTGAACACCCACTTGGTGCCAATGACATTCATCTTACTAGTTCTAGGAACAAGTATCCAGACCTCATTCCTTGCAAACTGGTTCAGTTCTTCGTGCATAGATGTTATCCAATTGCTGTCTTCCAGTGCATCAGCTCCAGTCTTTGGTTCAGTTTGTGAAACAAATGCCATATGTTCGCAGAATTAATTCAATGTCCTCCTGGTTGAAACTCCTTTCTGCACCTGTCCAATTACATTATCAGCGACAAATTCCTAGGAATTCTCCACTCTTTAGTCAAGTCTGAATTGATTCTGTCAGGAACACCTTCTTGTTCAGCAGATTGCTCTTATGCTTCTGTTGACTGAATTTCTGGTAGCACACTGGTTTCTTCAGTCTTGTTTTCTAGTTCAGTTCCAGTTTGTTGAATAATTGGACTTTCATCATCTACATATGTCTCAGGTCTTTCCTGCATGACTTGGTTAGCTTCATCAAAATTCACATGTACAGATTCTTCTACCAGCATAGTCCTCTTGTTATAGACACGATAAGTATGACCATGTTGTGAGTAGCCCAGAAAAACACCTTCATCAGTCTTGGAATCAAACTTACCCAGGCTGTCCTTACCATTGTTAAGTATGAAGCATTTACAGCCAAAGACCTTTAGGTGAGACAGGTTCGGTTTTCTTCCTCTGAACAATTCATATGGAGTTTTCTTTAGTATGGGTCTGATCAGCACTCTATTTATCACATAGCATGCTGTGCTGACAACATCTGCCCAGAAGTATTTGGGTAGTCCATTCTCGTTCAACATGGTTCTGGCCAGTTCCTCCAAAAATCTATTTTTTATTTCTACAACTCCATTCTGTTGTGGAGTTCTTGGTGCTGAGAAGTTGTGTTTAATACCCAGTTTACTGCAGAATCTGTTAAACTTCTCATTCTGAAATTCTCTCCCATTGTCAGATTTAATGGATGAAATATTGCAGTCCTTTTCATTCTGAACCACTTTGACAAATCCTTTAAAGACATGGTAAGTTTCATCTTTGGTGGCTATGAAAAATGTCCAAGTGAACCTGGAATAGTCATCAACAATAACAAGACCATAATAGTTCCCTCCTAGGCTCATAGTTCTAGAGGGACCAAATAAATCCATGTGCAGCAGCTCAAGTGGTCTAGTTGTTGACACAACACTAATCGGTTTAAAAGAGCTTTTAGTTTGCTTACCCATTTGGCATGCTCCACACAGTTTGTTCCTCTGAAACTTAAGCTTAGGAAGACCAATTACAAGATCTTTAGATGTAATCCTATTTAAATGATGCATGTGAATGTGTGCAAGTCTTCTATGCCACAACCAAGATTCATCATCTCGGGATATCAAACAATTCATGCTAGATGTTATGCAAGACACATCAAGCATGAAAATGTTACTCACTCTTTTACCTACAAGAACCGTTTTAGCAGATTTTGAATGAGACATTGATCAGGCTCAAACATGATCTTGTACCCCTTATCGCACAGTTGACTGATACTTAGCAAGTTGTGCTTTAATCCTTTCACTAAGAGTACATCTTCGATGATTACTCTATCATTTCTTCCAATATCACCAACTCCAAGTATCTTGCCTCGGTTATTGTCACCATATGTCACATATCCTTCAAGTTTCCATTTGATATTAATCAACTGAGTTGAATCTCTTGTCATATGTTTTGAGCATCCACTATCCAGATACCACATCAGCTTACTGGATGCCAAGCAGACCTGTAAAACAGATTAGAATTGAGGCATTGGTACCCTGTTAAATTTGGGTCCAACAGTGTTAGATGTGCTTTTGGGCACCCACCTAACTAAACCTTTTGGCACTAAAAACCTTCTAAATTTACAGTCCTTGACAGAATGACCTCTTTTCATACAATAAAAGCAGGTAATAGGCTGTGAAAACTGTTTAGCATTTGTTTCGAAAAAGCTACTGTGCTTTTTCTGTTTCCTTGGGAAATTGGGTTGATGTCCAATTCCAGCCTTTTCGAAAACACATTTCTGAGAGCCTAGAATGGCATTCAGATTGGCTATTCCCATAGTCAACTTTGAAGCAGTAGTAATTAGGTAGTTCACCTTCTTTTGAAGAACTTCACAGTTTTCACATTTTGCTGGCCTGCTGGAGTCTAAGTTACTGGAAGTTTTGTAGTGATCAAGGTCAGTTTTCAATCTTAAAACTTCATCTTCTAGTTCCTTAACTCTGGCTTCCAACCAGTTGTTCATACCTTTCAGTCTATTGTTGGAACGAGCCAACTTGTTTGCTTCCTCATGCGTCTCTTGAAACGCATTCAACAGTGAACTATAATTTGTACTATTAAAGGAATTACTGGAATCTTCACTACTGACCTCAGAATCTTTTCCAGCCATGAAGCACGGATTTCCTTCAATGTCTTCTTTTGAAGAGCTGTTGGATGATGATGCATTCTCTTCCCATGCAATGTATGCCTTTCTTCCCTTTCCAGCTTTGTAATTCTTCTTATCAATGCTCTTCTCTTTGTTAGCCAGATTTGGATAGTCTGCTTTCACATGTCCCTGTTTGCCACAGCCATAACAAGTTAGCTTATTTGAATTTAAATCAGATTTTCTAGTATACCTTTTAAATTGCTGATCCTTTCCCCTTCTCTTCAGCTTAATGAATTTCCGGAATTGTTTTGTTAGCAGACTGATGTCTTCAGAATCACTATCTTCTTTTGAACTATCCTCACTGGTTTTTATTTCAGCAACTTTTGATTTCAGTGCAAGGCTTCTAGATTTCTTTTCAGCAGATTTCATTTCCTTCAGCCTTGTCATCTCCAGTTCATGCTCTCTCAGTTTGCCAAACAGTGCAGCTATTGTGAGAGTTGTTAAATCTCTAGTTTCTGAAATTGCTGTCACCTTGGGCTGCCAACTTCTATTCAAGCATTTGAGAATCTTGATGTTCAGTTCCTCTTTATCAAACTGCTTTCCTAGTCCGATTAGGTGATTAACTATATGAGTGAATCATTTCTGCACATCAGCAATTGATTCTCCTGATTGCATCCTGAATAACTCGTACTCCTGAATTAGTGCATGTTTCCTTGCCTGTTTCACATCATTCGTGCCTTCATGAGTGACTTCCAGCACCTCCCACATCTCCTTTGCAGAGGTACATTGAGACACCCTGAAAAATTCATCCATGTTCAAGGTAGAGGTTATAATATTTTTGGCAATGCAATCATACTACACACACTTATTCTCTATATTAGTCAGTTCATCAAAAGATTTCACAGCAGACACACCATCAACAACATGCATAGGTATATACGGTCCATTTACAATTGCATTCCAAATGCCTCTGTCAATAGACTCAATAAAGATCCGCATTCTGACTTTCCAGAATTGGTAATTTACACCAGAAAACATTGCAGGTCTATTTATTGAAGCCCCCTCAGCAAAAGGCAAACGGTTTTCAGCCATGGATCGAAAGCTTGACTAGGATACAAGTCCTAGCTCTGATGCCAATTCTAAGAAACTGTTTTGGCTGAAATACAAGAGGGGGTGAATTGGATTTTAAAATCTTTTCCAAAAACTAGTTGACCTTTTAATAAAATTCAAATTCGTTTAATAAACTAAATCTTTATTGACTTTACTATGAAAAGCAGTAGAATGAAACAGTAAACAGAATACAATCCAGTCATAGTACTATGCAGCAAATCAAAACAGTTTTATCATAATTTAAATGTAAGTACGGAAGAGATTTACTTTATCACACAGAAACTGATTAGAGGTTTTCTGGAAAAATAAACTTATACACAGTAAACTCAGTAAATTGTTAAACTGCAGATTTACAGGAAACTGATATACTGGTTGTTAACAAATTCAATGCAATTTAGATTAGATTGTGTTAAAAATGGAATATAAGTTTTTAGGTTGTTGCTAAAAGTGTTTTCAGAAAAATGATGAAGTTATTCAATTTAGCAAAACTCACTTAATTCTGAAAATTCAAGAAAAATCAGCAAGAATTAGCAAGAACAATAAAGAGAGAATCAGGACACAGTAGATTTTTATACTGGTTCACCCAACAACCGGGCTACGTCTAGTCCCTCACACACAGTAAGGATTTCACTAAACTGGTCAACCTGATCCAGTTTACAGCACTTGCCTACAGCAAGAAGACACTGCACTCTGCAACCAACCCCTGCTGACCCTACAGTAGAACAAGAAACACCACATAATCCATTGTGTGCTTCAAGAACTCCCTTGCTGAAACCCACAGCAAGTAACGTTATGCAGAGACCACTGTATAACTCAGAAATGTCTCACTGCAACTCGCAGTAGACCATTGCTGATCCCGCAGCAGAACAGGAAACCACACAGAAACGCACTGTGTGTTTCACGAAGACCCTTACTGAAACCCACAACAAGTCGCACCCTGTACAGAGCCCACTGTACATAACAGAATTACCAACCCAGGCAATTCAAGAACGCAGTAGAAATTTCAATACAGATGAAGGATGAACACAGCTACTGCAATACAAGCACTTCTATACAAAGAATGACAAAAGTAATAAGAAAAGGTATAGAAGGCTTAGTCTAATGATCAAATCAGCAAAGAACTGTCTCAGTCAAATCAAAGCTCCAATCGCAGTTCAAGAAAACAGTTCTTGATGAAAAACGTTGAATGTTTTTTTATCACTAGACTCACGGGCGCTTTTGCTATCTTTGAAATCTCAAACTTTCGTGCTCAGAAAATGTTTAGAATGATTTTCGTTCCTTTTCAAAATTTTGCGCCAGCTATTTAAAGACAACTGTCATTTAAAAATTCAGTCGATTGATTTTTCAGATAGTCGACTGTTTTTCTCCAGTTAGTTAAAACAGTTGTTTAAAACGCAAGTTTTGATTTTAATGATTTTTCAAAACTTTTGTTAATTCAGAAAATACTTGTGGAGCTTATCATTGATTAAGATTGCATGTATCACTGATTAGACCTCAAACTTACCCCACAACACACACTCCTAAGTTCTAGACCAAGTCTTCAATCTTCATGAATTCTTCATGCATTCCACATATGCTCATAGGGTCTTGAACTCCTTCACTTGGTTGGCTTCATTAAATCATCATAGTAGCCCACTGGTGCTAACATCTTTTAATGTTTACGAGGTTTAACTCTCTCTACTAGTTTGCCAAACGAATATAACAATGTTCTTACAAGCTATTAGGACACAAAGATATTCTAGCTGCATTTTAGCACTCACAAACAATGACTCAAAATTCTTGTTCTTCTTATAAAAGAATAACTTTATATGGGCACTAAAGAAAAAGAGTCTTTGCAAGTCCTTTATTGTGTGTTGAGAAACTTCAAACTCACTTGAATATCTTCCTTGCATTTGAGCAGCTTGGACATTGAAGATGAATTAAATGTACTCAATTTATGCATTAAATGATTTTCTTCTCTTTAAGCAACATCCTGATAAGTGAAGGTACTTAACTCTCTTTGTTCAAGAGTGTTTTTACTTCAAAATGTGTAAAGCACAAATTTGTAAGAAGCATATCAAATTTCTTAGGGTTGACAAAACAAGCATCAGGGAGTTATTGAATTATTACAACCTTAACTCATGTACCAAGAGATTATTAATGTGACATAAGTCATTTCAAATTTTCTTGGTTAGTTGTAAAAAACATATATTCCCTGCAATATAAAATAAACATAAAAATATCCATGAAGTACTATGTTACCCTAACATTGTGTGTGTATCATCTAAGCAAACACATTTTCTTATCAGACGTAAAAAGAGATAACATAATGTTGCATTATATGACAGAAGAAACACTTGCATCTTCAAAACCTATTATGAATATACCGATAATAATATTTTATACTTTGTTGTTTATATAACACTTAATCAAAATATGGGTGTTGGATTTTTCTCTAACAATATATATTATTTGGAGTGTTAATTCCATATATATTTTATCAAGAGAAGTGTCCTTAACCACATTATTATTCTAGTTGGTGTTGTTGAATTTGAGTGAAATGTCTTTTGGTGTCACTTCATGTTTATCTATATGAGAAGTGCAAATTAAATTATACGTAACTAGAGGTGTTGCCTTCGGAATTTAAATAAGTGACATTTGATTTAGATTAAACCATCTTTTACATTAAAACTTATTTATCCTTACTAATCACTATAATAATAATAATTTAAATTAATGCACATGAATTAAATAACGAGTTTAGCCGAGCATATATATCATACAACTTATTCTATGATAATTAATTATTCTCATTTTCTTTATTTTCCATGTGTATTAAAAATAAATAATAGAGATTTTAAATTCATATATATGACATTTCCATTTATAAGACAGATTTATAAAATAGTAAATGCTACATTTCCAAAATTAATAGAATATGGATATACAAAATAATATATTAACATTTAGAGGACAAAATTTGGCTCTCTTAACTCTACCAAATGGAATCACAAAATTTTTATTACTTAACTAATCAGTGTTTCTTTTACTATTTCAATAACAGACATAACCAGACATGTTAATTCGTTCTAGTTGACCAAGTTTCATAATTGTAACGTAATTAAGATATTGAAACTTTGTAGACTCTATAACTATAAATATGTATCTTTTGAAAATATAAATATTTAATTTACAATATAAAAATTTATAATTTCTTAGTTCTTGGTTTTAAAATAAGTATTTAAATAATTAAAACTTATTAAAACATTTTCTAACAAAGTTCAGACAATATTTTACCATGTTCATATATAATAATATCTGCACTCATTATATAATTCGTAAGCGATCACGTATAACATCTCATACCATGTGAATTATAAAAAATGTAATATCCAACTAACTAAAAAATATTAAAATTTAAAAAAAAAAATCAATACATACAAACTTTTCTTAAGAGTCTCGTAACATTGGTTTTCTAGTATAAACACTTTGTCAAATCTAAATAAATATTTTTATAAATATTCTCTCTTCTTTTAAAAGTGGTAAGAATGTTTTGAAATTTATAGAAGTCATGTATCTTCATATTAAAGGGATTTCTCCCAAAACTGACGTCGTTGTAGGATGATAAAACTACATAAACAAATCCAATATTATTTTAGAAACCACTTTTTAAAAATATTTTTATAATTTTTTAAATAAATTATGCTAATAAATTTTGTATTTTCAAAATAGCTAACTAATTAACCCATTAGAATCAATTTAACTAATTTATATTTAAATTAGTTCGTACTAAGTAAAATTGATATTTTGTATATTACATTTAGGACTAAAAATAAGTTAGGCGGCCCATTTTTATAAAAGGCTAAGTTTAGGCTTTTCAAAAGTTCCTTTTAACCAAAAAAAATAGGTTGGGTTTTATATCTAATACATATTATATAAATATATCTAATCATTAATATTAATAATAAAAAGTAATGTAATGGATTCAGGAGTGAAACTTTATCAATGACTCATTTTAAAAGTTTATATTGTTTAGAATACTATTTAAAAAATGTATTATATTATTTAATATTTGAAGAATTTAATATTTAAAAATATATGTATAATTAATAGAATAATGAAGTAAACGAAATAATAGTTATATTGTTATTATTTTATATTTATTCAATAATTTTTGCAGGTTGGACTAGGTCTCGTATAATCCGTAAGAGAATAGATTTAATGTGGGTTGAATTGAGTTTAACTCAAATTCAAAATAAAAAAATTGTTTTAGGTTATCCAATCCAACGAAGACTTTTACCTTGAAACTTAGATTCATAATATAGAATTGAAACTAAAACACTTTCTAAAAAAATATGCAGTAATTAAAAATTTAATAAAAGAGTTATTAAATTTATATATGACACGTAATATATAAATACCTATTTTAATACTTTTATTAATGTCATATGTATCATCTTTGTCTTCCCCGTTGAAAACAAGATATGTATCATCTTTATCATTCATAAAATTGATGAAAGAAACTCATTCAATAACATTTGTCAGTTTAAAATTTACTTTACATTAACCCAGTAGACGCAAAAGATTGATTAATTCGAATTTAGGACAAGTATCTCTGTAACATAAAAAAAAATTATTCATGTAAAAAATATCATACTTATTTTAAAAATAATCAATTAGAAAGCACACAGTAATGCTCAATTGAATTTGATATATTAATTTGAAAATATGTTAAGGTATTCATGGTCATTCATAATTTTATCTGACAAAGGAGACAGGTAAGATTAAATGTTGAGTTACTCGAAGCCCATAATCTGTTACTTTTTATAAAGGGCCAAAAATGAATATAAATATATTAAAATAAAAACTATTATAAGTTATTGAAACAAACATCAATTGAAAATAATGATACCCTAAACTTCATCATGTGATTTGCGATAAAATAAATTGGTCTCCCTCTCATTTTTCTTTAATATGTTTGCTTTTGTATAATAAAGAAGTTAATTAAATGAAAAATAAATGACTTAATGTAAAAAGAATTTGTAAAAGAAACTAATAAATGTGTATAGTAATTCCTGTATGTTCTACGGTCTATTTATAATTCCTGAGAAATAAAGTAATATTTATTTATTGTGTGTAACAATCTAGAAAATCTATCATCTGAGTAGAAGTGGTAAAAATGGAATGAACATTTGATTATTATATTATTAAACTGAAAACACGTATTTATAGGAAAAGTTAGTAATCAAGTCTCATTCCCACTTGAGCCACCATCTCTCTAAAACCTCTGACCTCCCTCTTCTCTG
>Ga0209489_102697_pt1 | contig 35735 bp, 9 predicted proteins | sample SiratrowhiteBW_FD_187527 | JGI IMG/M metagenome (GOLD analysis project Ga0209489, IMG submission 187527) | Root nodule microbial communities of legume samples collected from California, USA - Siratro white BW (SPAdes) (version 2) | ecosystem: Host-associated > Plants > Roots > Nodule | place: USA... | reverse complement strand
ATATATATATATATATATATATATATATATATATATATATATATATATATATATTAAAAGAATATAGAAACCGTAAACTCTAAACATGTTTATCATAAAAAATTATAACAACCTTTCATCTTTATTACATATCCTGACGCATTTGCTTTTCAAGAGTAAAACATATTTCTATCTTTCTCGTAATAAAATAGAATTTAGTTAGATCAAATAGATGTATTTAATCATTGCACTAACTCGTATTGCAATATTCGTATTTATCTCTTATTTCTTAAATAATTTCATTATAACTATACCATTGCATATATATATATATATATATATATATATTTATTTATTTATTAAAAATTGAGTTGCAATATTCTAAGTTAATTTATCTATATATTTTATTGAGACAAACCTTACCTTTGATGCGTGACTGTATGTGCGGGTTGAGTAAATTATTTCTTAATAAAAAAATACACGATGAGAAGAAAAATGGTTACTTAAATTTTTCATTATATTCAATAAATTATCAAGCATTTGTGATAAAGAAATAATACATAAATAAAAATATTTTACAGCCCTTTCGGGTATTGGATGGAACAAAAACTTCCATCAAATAATTAATATTAAATTAGGAAAATTTGGGTTTGAAAAAGAGATCGACCCTTCATTAAAATTAAGAGTTAATTCATATTATATGACAACAACATTATCACGAGAATTATATAAAAAGATGTATTTATGGTAAATTACATATATAAAAATGCACACATATATATGCTGAAAATAAGTAATTATATTTTTTTAATAAATTATGAGACTATCTTTTTAATAAACAAAATCAATTGACATTATCTATAGAGCATTGGTACTCACATTGAAAAACGGAACTATATAATCCGTCCAAGTAGTTAAATTTATTCAATAGGATAAAATTTGTTTTAGTTGAAGATTAAATTCTCATTAAATGAAAAATTGTATAATTATATTTTTAAGACTTTTTTAAAATTAGAAATTTATTTATTAGTTTTAATGTTAATAGTTCTTATTTAAAATTATATAAAAAATACTTCAATTTTATCACTTATTACAAAATTTATATTCTTTTATTTTTTTCATCAATTCATTTAATTTTCTAAAAAAATAATTATTATTTATAATTAAATAATTAAATAATTCATAATTTTAATTTATTATTTTCATTGCTAAATTAAATGGGTCAAGCTCAATCTGTAGAGAAAACTAATACTTTCATTTGCTTTTGTCAAACGACACAAATAAAAAATAGTAATAATATTTACATTATATATAAAATAATTCAAATGCATCGGTCGTATTCAGCATAATTATTAAAGCTCGATCCGATTGACGTTTTTTATTTATTTTGTTTAAAACTATTTTATCCTTCTTTTGCTGTTTTGGTGTGATGTTTATTTTATTTTAAAAAAAAAAAAGAATTTGCAATGATAATGTGATACACATGATCATAGAGTTTGACAAGGGTTGTGATTCTTCGATAAACTAATGAAAAAATTTTATTTTATCTATTAACTATATAAAGATATTTATATTAAATATTATGTATACAAATATATTTTTAAATATTATAATAAATTTATAAATATTTATATTTAAATCTATTATAAAATTTTTATATAATATAATTACTATTATATAAAATATGAAATGTTATGTATAACATAAAAGAAAATCAACGTCTACTTCTTTTAAAGAAATGGTGGTGGGGTCCTTCCCCTGTTCCACCTTATATCATCTCACCATGTTTCAAAATTTAGATTTATTCTATTTTCTTTCCATAATAATCTATTTATCATAGAGTAAATCGATTTTTATTCTTTAAGTTTATACCAAATAATTTTTAACGATCATTTTTTTTATGTTAACAGAGGTTAAGTTTTTGTTTTACTGTTCTACTAATAAAATTTTTAATTTTAAACTTTAATTAAGAGATATCAATTTTAAACTTTAACTGGAAAATATTTTTACGCGCGAGTAATGTTTAGTAAAATTTAATCTCGAGATCGATCCATATTGTTTCCAAAAAGCCTTAATTTTTGTTAAACATGGCATGCAGTGATATAGGTAATTGAAATATTGAAGGTATAAGAGATTTGAGAGGGAATATAATGGTTGAAGAGGTTATTTATTTCATAGAAAAAGCATCGCAATTATTGTTGTATTATAGTATAATATAGCAACGCAAGTACTTCTTCAGTTTTATTTATCTCCCACTATTTCCTCGTCGTGGCTATGGCTGTGTTTGCCCTAGTGGTCGTGGTCGTATTGGTCGTTCTGGTCGTGAAACATTCGATATTGTTGGTGGCGTTGGTATTGGTATTGGTTGCTTCGGTTCTGGTGGTTTTGGTGGCCCCTTTCGCAGTCGCTGATCTGCACCAACTACATGCCGTTAAACTTCTAAACTATAAACATTACAGAAGATAATAGAAAACATGTGAAACATCATACATTATAAGAACACATCAATATATCTAATGTAATAAAGAAAATCTTAAAAAGTCACATTTCGTATTACGTTTTGGAAAATCAAATAATATTTATATATTTGAGGAAATTACTTCTAATTTCCATCATGAATATCTGCACATATGATGGTTTTTGAAATCATTTACATGTTTTCTGAAAATTTCAAATGAAAGAATGCATTCATACTAAGTGTTTGAGGTTGTCCATTAAACATAGGATTAGTGGTTTCACTAATTCCAGCTTCTTCTGCAGGATTAATGGCTACACTAATTCCTGCTTCTTTTACAGAATCAACGGTTTCACCAATTCCAGCTTCTTCTGCAGGATTCATGGCTACACCACCCTCATCTCCAACTACCACACTTATAAACAACAATACACTAATTACTATCACTCTCATTTTCTCCCTCATTTGATTTTCCTAATCATAAACCAATTTAGGTTGGTGCTTAGGTACATAAATTTTACCATATATATAGAAACCAAAACCATGTTTATTATAAAAAAAAAAAATTATAACGACCTTTCATCGTTATATACATAACGTGGCTCATTTGCTTTTCAAGAGTTAAAAATATATCTATCTCTCTAACAATAAAATAAAATTTAGTTACAGAAATAGTAGAATGTCTTTGATCATTACCGTAACTAGTACATCAATATTCGTATTTATTTAAATAATTTCATTATAAGTATAGCAATATATATATATATACCTAGTACATGCGCGTTGAGTAAAATTATTTCTTAAGAAAAAATACGTGATAAGAAAAAAAAAATAGTTACGTAGTTATTATTTTTCATCATATTCAATAGAATATCAAGCATTTGCGATAAAAAAAATAATACGTAAATAAAAATATTTGGCAGCCCTTTCGGGTATTGGATGGAACAAAAACTTCCGCAAATAATTAATGTTTAATTTGGAAAACTTGGGTTTGGCAAAGGGGTCGATCCTTCATTAAAATTAAGAGTTAATTCATTATTATATGACAACACCATTATAACTAAAATTGTTTGTTGAGAACGACAATTATATAAAAAGATATTTTTATGGTAAATTACATATATAAAAACACACATATATTGAAAATATGTAATTTTATTTATTAATAAATTATAAGATTATGTTTTTAATAAATAGAATCAATTGGCATGATCTCTAGAGTTTTGGTTATTTGTATTGAAAACGGAACTATATAATTCATGTAGTAAAAATTAATTAGTAGGTTAAAATTTTGTTATTATTGAAGTAAATTGTCATGAAATGAAAAATTGCATAATTGTATTTTTAAGACTCTTTTACAAATATGTTTATTAGTTACTAAATTAGATTATCTTAAAACGTATTTGGTGGCTACGAGTAATATATAATAATTAAGAAACAGAGTTGGTAAAAGTATAACAGGAAAACAAGGCAAACTTTTACATTGTCCGGTATTTTTGTTTTGGATTACATGATATTAGTATATTCATCAGTTTTTGTGGACAATTAAAATTCCTTAAAAACTTAGTTAACCATTTTAATTAGTTATTTATTTTCAATTACATTTTTCTATACGTAGGCTCAAATTCAAGACATCATTTAAGGTTTTGGAGTTCCTTTCACTAAAATATATGAAATGATTCTATTCTCTAAAATGTTTGAATTGCACAGATTAATTTCTTAGACAGTAAATATGTTATTTTTTATGTTTTTGTTGCTGATATCATTGGTGGATTAAACAATATTAGAATGACATATATTTTGTAATGTGTGTATGCGAGGGAGAATACTATGATGATTGTATAACATTTTAAAATTAGTTTTTCATATGTTTTAAGTTTTAAATATTATATTTGCAAATAATAACTTATATAAAAATATCTTTAGACATCATCATTGAATTTAATACATTAATTATTTATAGTTAAATCAAAAAAATTATATAAAAATCTAATGACACAATTAACATTAAATATTTTATAATAAATTGTAACTTTGTTATGAATATTTACAATTACTAAATGTAATACATAAATGCATATTATGTTTATGATGTAATATGTTATTTTGTGTATGTATTACATTTTATATATATATATATATATATATATATATATATATATATATATATATATATATATATATATATATATAATTCTTCAAATTAATGAGATCAAACAACTATAATTCTTAGGTTAAGATTAAAAAAAAAATTGACACCAAAACTCTAAATTAAAATTAAATAACTCATTTTCATACTTGTTGTTTGGTCATGGTGAAGTAAAACAAAATTAGTGATTTATTTAAAGACAGTGCATTCACAGCCCAAAAGATTCACTTATATTTCCATAGCTTCTATCATTTGTATTTTAAACAAACACGATTACCACAATTTCTATTTTATTTTAAATTTAAAAATGGGACTATTAGCCAACTAAACTCTTCTATACATTTTGATATTATCTTCATTCATCAACATTAGTGCGTTTTTATGTCTTTACTTCATTTTGTTGGGAAAACAATCACTCGTAAGTTCATTTATGATATAATTGTGAATGGAAAATATGCTTACACGTGTGAGAGACGTTCATCAAAATGTTAGACATGATATGATAATAAAAATAAACAAGGTAGCAATATCATTTGTAGGAAGATTCACTTTAATAAAATCGATGATATTTACGACTCCATTATTATACTACTTATGTGAGAAAAATAATTAAGATAATACTTAACAGCATTCCAACATTTTACATAATAATCAATAAAGTGGTAATAAGTGATAATGTTCAAGGTAAGATTATAGAGTGGAAGTAAAAAACACGTCATGTGTGGAATGAAATTTTAAGAAAGGGTGCACGTATGATGGAATCAATAATCACTACGCAAATTCACATTACTACTTGGCTGCTGAAGGGACAATCATAGTAGAGGGTGGAAAATTACTTGAAATGTTTTGGAATAAGAGTGGGAGAGTGGCCAAGAGGAGAAAAAGGACAAGTCATAACATAGCTGAAAATAAGGAAATTGTACTGTTGTGTGGTACTTGGTTGTGATTCTTTTTTGCAGCTTCATCAAGAATGAAATCTAAAACAAGGTAACAGGGACTAAAACAATCAACAGTTTATACTGTCACATTTTTTTAGGAAGACCCAAGTAAAAATTTATTCAATTCGTGATACAAATTATTGGAAAATAATATAAAAAGTGTATTTTATGAGGTTACTATCATAGAAGTTAAAGCATGTGGTGCGAATAGAAAATAAAACCATCAGGAACTTCATTACCATGTAGCATAACATTGTTCAGTGATTTTGATTTTCTTATACATGCCATGCAGTGATATAGCTATTTGAAACATTGAAGGTATAACAGTCCTTCAACATAAATTATTTATTACAAATAGCACGATGGAGAAAACATCGAAGGTATAACAGATGCTTCACCATAAATTATTTATTACATATAGGATCATGGCATGTACTTCTCGAGTATTATTTATTTCCCAATAGGTGGCGCACCTGCACCTGCACCAACCATAACCTTTTAAGCTTCTAAGATATAAACACTTTAGAAAGACGATAAATTTATCTAATGTGAAGCCTCATACATCATAAGAACACATAAATTTATCTAATGTGAGAAAAAAACCATAAGAAGCCACTTCCTGTTAGGTTTTTCAAAATCCTGTAATATTTATTTATTTGATGAAATTACTTCTAATTTCCATCGTGAATATATGCTCATATAATGGTTCATGTGCAAGAAATATCAGCCAGAGATACAAGAAAACATATACGAATCTTGGTTTGTTTCTAATTCCATGTTTAATTTTCTTGGAAATGGAAAAACCTTGATTTTAGTAACGAAAAGGTTCTTTCTATATAGGATTTCAGAAAATGAATTTCTCATATTCATACCTATAAATATATTATAAAGAAGTCGAGATAGGAGTTTATCGTATATTTTACTAAAAAATCATTATGTTTACAAGTTAGTTTTGATGGATTTCAAAAATAAGTTAAATTTTAAATCATATGATGTTTTACTGGTTGTTATTATATTAGATTTTTTTTATAATATATATCAGTTTTTTTTTTCTTTTTTATCGATAAAAAAATATAAATAAAGATAGATAATAAGATTACTTCAATCTATATATAAGAATTACTTAAATATTAGAAAGGAGACATTTCAAAAATCCAAAGAATTATAAACGAAAGACTAAATACTATCACAAAATACGGGTTGTTTTGTGTAACTTGATTGGTGAATGTTTGTTATCTTTTTTCAATATAGATTTAGTCTAGTCTTTTGTGATTTTATATTTTTTTAATAATATATTTTATGTTATAACATATTATTGTTGATTTTTAAGATATGCTAACATGAATTTAAAAAAATAAATAAATAAATCATACGTACGAGTTTCTCCTTCGGATAAACACATTGATTCATGGATGGAACGAGACAAGCTGATAAAAGTGAGGCATCAACATTAGGATGAGTGAAACAAGTGCGTGCACTAACATGGCTGCAGGTTCTTAAAACAGCTTGGAATTTGAGAGTTTCAACTTGGTTATTAGGTTTGTCTTTGGGTGGTTTGTCTGGTTTGCCTTTGGGAGGTACTTTTATGATTGGAGGTTTGTTTACGACTGGTGGAAAGAAAGGAAACGGAAAGCCATTTTCGGTTGGTTTCTTGGCAAGTTGGGGATAGTTAGATGGATCTTGCTTCTTTGTAGGAGTTGCTTCCTCAAGAGAGGCTTCATGATCCACCAAACACTTGTTCATGGAATCCAAAAGACAAAGACCTAACCCATATGCTCCATTTTTTTCACCAACCTCTTGATGCACTGCTTCACTTTCACTGCATGTTTCCGCAACATGCGAACTGCAATGTGTCACAAACTTTTTGAATAATGCAGAAGACTCGTATGTCTCTGCAATGGCTTTATCAGTATCAGCATCTTCTGCAGGACTGTTTACTTTGCCAATATCAGCATTTTCTGCAACTGCCCTAGCTGTGAACAGGAACAGAGTAATTATTATCACTCTCATTTTTTCCACCTATTGCTTTCCTTAGCCCTGAACTCAACTAGTTCACACCTTAACACTTCGGTTGATTACTCATGTATATTTATACTTCTACACTATGCTATTTTGCAATATAAAAACAAAAGAATCTGATAATTGTATAGGGTTTAGGGTTTATTATAAGAACATTGGAACAAATCCATCATCATTATTCGTCTCAAGAAGAAAAAATATTTGTCTTTCTAATATCATAATGTATAATATATGGTTGTTGATGTCATGCGTAACAAAGTTGTGAAAAGATGTATAATACAATATTTATGAAAGCATGCCACCATTTATCACGAAGAGGTACATTTGATGCGATTATTTCTTGAAAAATACCTGTAAGGGAAAAGTTATGGCTACGCAATCATCATAATTATATTGAATAAATTATCAAGTAGTTGTGATCAAATTAGTTTATGATTAAAAAATAAATAAATTCGATTCGCGTATTGAAAAGAACTAAATTTTCAATCAAATGATGTTAGACATTTTGAAAAAATTCGGCTAAACAAAGAGATGGATGATTCATTAAAATTAAGAGCCATTAATTTTTTTATTTAAAAATGCTTCATATATACGAAGTTTTAATTCATTTAAAAAAAGTGAAATTATTTAATGTCACCATTATAATTAAGATAGTTTGATTAGGACGATAATTATTTAAAAATTCATTCTTATGCTAATATATATAAATTATATTTAATTACAACACTATTTCTTTGTTCTTTTACAAAGTTAAATTTTATTTTTTCACAAATAAAAATAATAACATTAAAGAATATATTCTCTTGAATATATATATATATATATATATATATATATATATATATATATATATATATATATCATCTACCAGTCTCATGTAATATGATAAATTTTACATATCTTATCAAATATTGAGGAGTTTTTATTCACGAATTTTTTGTGATTTCACATTAACATGTTACAGCATAAATGTGAGTAATAAAATAAATAAATATAAAACTTAAATCAGCAACTATGAATAAATTAATTTTAAACAATGAATGTTAAGAAACATCGAAATGATAGCTTGTTGAGAACATGTGCTTCAACAACAGCTCATTTTAGATTAAGTGATAAAACTTTCATTTTGAGTGATACAATATATACTATTAAACCTTAACCCAAATAGCTTAAGAGTCTTAATAGTTAATAGTTGAGAATAATATCTATTTAAATACACCTTTCAAATTTAACCTATCAAGACAAAGGTTAAAATCATGAAAGAATTTTGAGTTCTAAAACAGATAATATTTCGAATATGATGATTGATTCTAATAATGCTATGTCACCGGATTTGAAATTAGAATAATTCAATATGAAAAATGTTATGAACCTAATAAAATTTTTTCGCCAAATTCTCTTTGAGTTCTTTGAGTGTGCTTAGTTAAAATGGAGGTGCCAATTATAATTCTTTTAACCAAAAGCTGTAAGAACCTATTAATTATTTATTTAAACACACAAGAAATATGAATAACAATTTAAAAATCAAATTAAATAACTAACATTAAAATATTCAATTGAATTACTAATCTATTAATTAATATTTATTACTTGAATTATTTAAAAAATAATAATTTTATAAAACAGAATGTTTTTCTGAGACAACTTGTATTTAAGCGGGTAAAAAAGATAAAAAATATCAATTATTAAACAATTAGAAACACAATAAAGACAATATTTTTATCATCGTGAGCAGATGAGTTTACATTAAGAATAAAAAAGGTAACCAAGAACCTTCTACTGTATCTAATTTTGGTCTCTAGTAAGTGAGGATATTCATTATGCTTGTTTTTGTACTTGATCTCCGTGCCCCGTTGAGTCTTTTCTTGAGAAATGAAAATCAATTCAAATAAACTGGAAAAACTATTGACACTTCTGGCTAAAATCTCTGTTTCACTTTATATAACATCTTCTGAATATAACAGGTACAATGAAAGAATATCACAAACTACCTAAATGAGTTTGATTTAAATAAAAGAATGATTAGCCTTACTTTATTACAATTTTGAGTGAGAGTGAAACATGACATATCACAATAAAAAAGAAGACCAAAAGAAATAATTTCCACAATCTAGAGGACTAAAGATATTTAAGCCTTTAATAAATTTTCAAAAAATTATATCACTCAATTAAATCTATATATAAAAAATACTAAGTCATTTGCTGCAAAATCAATATCACTAATTAATTTAATATCAAGAACTAAAAGTTTGTAAAATTGAAAAATTAAAAAGAAAAGAAATTTTGTAATTGAAATACCAAAAGAAATAGTATAATCAATTTATCAATATGAAAGACTAAAAACATATTTGAAATTTAGGAGACCACAATCAAAATTATTCAATATAAACTAAAAACATAATTAAGCAAAAGTATACTATTTTTTTCTATGGTTACACCTGCGCATGTATACGTCTAGTTTTCTTTTTCTTTTTAAATGTCTTTAATTTCTTTCCTGCGTGATGGAACCATTTTCTTGAAAGAAAAATCAATAATTACAAATTATAATTCAAATAATTTTAATATCAATGCCTCTTATTAAAATTATGTATGTATACGTTACGTACAAATGTAAATATATTTATAAAATTAATATTTTGAAAGATATATTTATATAAATTATAATATAAGATATTTGAATACATATTAATATTTACGACTATTTAATATTTGTTTTGAATATGCAAATACATGTCTACTAATACATATTAAGAATCGTAATGATATAAAAAAATATATATAATTATAAAGTAGATACTAGTTTCATCTATATCTTGTACCTCAGTGCACAAGTGTAGTTGTAACTGTACTGCGAAGATAAACCAAACACCTCAAGTGTCTTCAATACTAAATCACAACAGTGTGAAATGTTGCATATATTTTTACTGGAAGGTGTTGATGTTACACCAGTAGGTACATATAACTTCTGTAAAAAATAATTTAAATCTAAAAAAAAAAAAAAAAAAAAAAAGTGTTCTCTACTCCCTTTCTGTTACTATATTTTGTATGCCAAATTACCAAAAATATATGATAATAACTGGTGCACTCTGCTATATCAAAACGACACTTAGTAGGTAGGCCAATTCTTGCATTTATGCAGTAAGTGTGAGGCAACACTGGTGCATTCTACCTACACTGGGACCTCTCGCTCATTCTCTAAAGCAGAGTGAGTTAGTAGAAACAGATTTATCAGGAATGTGAATTTGAGCTTGTACAGGTTATAGCGGTTATGTGATGCTTCAAGAGGTATGGCTTCACATTGCTTCATGCATCTCTCCATCCAAAGCAAACTCTGACGATAGGTGTAAGTTGTTTCCACCAAACACTGATAGCACCCTCAATGCAGCACTTGAAAGTTCAAGATATTGATCAAAGTCAGGACATCCTATAAGTGAGCTTGCACTCCATGGGATGGGGTTGAACATGTGCAGCATTGTTGTATTTATCAAATGTACATTTAATAATCTGAATAGACACGCAAAACACAATTTAGCTTTAAAAATAAGGTAATCATCAACCAAGAAGACCTTTAATTCAAGGTACATTAATTGATTAACTTAGATCATATATCACAACAATTTATGAAAACCAACCAAAGACCACACCTGGGAGGAAGAAGAGCTAACAGCTCCAGAAGCCAAAGAATAACAGAAGCAACTGTACACGTGCCTCCAAAGCATCCAAGCCAGTCATTCAAAGACTAGCGGACTGCAGAACCAATTATTCTTCTCTGCTTTTTAGCTCTATCGTAGCTCTCAACTACTTCCATAGGATCCTTTTGAGCTTTCTCACATTTGAATCAGAATCCATGCATAATCCAACAAACTGATAAGGTGGAGAAGAATAAAATTCCATTTTGACTAGCCTGCAAAATATATATCCCAATGCCTTGACTCTGAAATTGATCGGTGTTGCAGGCTGGCCGCAATTTTGCCCCGCTCTCCCATCCCTTGGGATAGCCAGCAAGGGGCAAAGAAGTCATTAAAGTAGGCCAAAATAAATCAGTGGGGGCATATTATTATGTAGAAGACCCCTTTTTCCCCAATATGATAAGTGAACTGCCAGAAACTGAAGAAATAACTTAGGGACCGTCAAGAACTGAAGAAATAACCTTTGCATCGTGATACTCATGTCAGCCAAAGTTTCCTCCTATATTTGTGGGGGAATTGGGAAGTTATTGGACCGCTTTCATAGCTAATGGCTGCAACATAAACGGAGCTTTAATACATATTTAATGTTAATTGTCAAACAATTGTATACAAGTAATACACATGCTCCCGATGCTTCCCGTGGGAGAAAAGTAAACGGATGTGCATACCGCGCAACTGTGCCATTATATCAATTCAGAACCTCGTTATCGTTACAGCTGTCTCAGGCTTCAAAGCATTGATATTCAACATCTTTACGTATGCCAGCTTCAATGCATTGAGATTCAACATCTTTAATGCATGCCAGTAATACTGCAAAAGGTTGGGAATAACAGTTACTTATTGATATACTCTTCATAAAATGATTGTCAGAAGATAATTTGTGTTGTATCTTTTCTGTTTACTGACATCAAGAAGATTAATAGAATTCGGAAAAAACAATATAAATGTCTTCTTTAAATTCTATGTAGATCACATTATATACACATTCCGTACATGACTAAAAATTGCTTGACTTCTTTAATCTGCAAAATTTCCTGATGCATGGGAATTTTCTCGGTCTCTATCTTGCTATAACCTTTAGATCTTTATCAGGCTGTTCACAAGATTTGGAGTCTTCAATCAAGGTCTGTAAAATAACTGAAGCCTCTGAGAGCCTTCCCTGATATAGGTATTTGTCTAATGTCAGGGAATATTTAACAGCAGTTTGAAGTTCGATCTCACTTAGATCACAGGATATAATATTTCTCCATTCTTTTGATTTGCCTTTTTGGCATAAGCCATGTAGCAGAGCAGTGAAACATACAGAATCTACAAGAAATCCCTTATTCAGCATCTTAGTTTGCAATAATTGGGCAGTGTCAACCATTCCGTGTTTACAAAGACAAACAATAATAGAATTATAAGCAGCAATCACTCTCTCCCATCCATCCAAAATCATCATTGTGAAGAAATCCAGAATCAATGACCTCTCATTTTCCTTAGAATCATTTTTCTCAACATGAAGCGGAGTAGGTGCAGTATTTGTTAAACCATTTATCAGGTAATGGAATGTAGCGTCATTTGGAAGACAACCGTTCATCAGCATTAGCTCAAAAATGGATGTTGCTTTCTCGGGTCTACCGGCCATAAAGAAACCCCCAACTAGTGTAGTGTAGGTGACAACATTAGGCTCCAAATTGAAAGATTTCATCCCTCCGAAAACTTTTTCAGCTCTGATCATATCAGCTTTCTTACAGAACCCATTGATTAAAGAGGTGTAGGTGATCACGTTTGGCTTGAATTTATGTTTCATCATTTGTCCAAACATCTTGAGGGCACTACTCATGTCATGTTGTTTTACATATCCATCTATAACTGTGGAATACGTATATTCATCTGGAGCATGATGCACATTTTTCATCTTATTTAAGCATGACAGAGCATCTGTCATCTTCCCGAATTTACAGAAGCCTTTGATCATGGCATTGTACCCTACAACACCAGGGTCCATACCCTTTCTAATTATGACTTCAAAAAGCTTAATTGCCTCATCAAGTTCACCACTTCTAATAAACCCGTCTATCAGGGTGGCATAAACATATGCATCAGGTTGAACATTTCGATCAAGCATTTCTGAAAGTAGTAGTTTCATGGCAGAAAACCTCCCTTTCTTGCAGAGACCGCTCATCAAAACATTGTAAATTTGAGCATCAGGAAATACACCCTTCTCCATCATTTTCTCTTTGACCATCAGTGCAACATCAATTTCCCCAGCAACGACAACTCCATGTATAAAAGCTCCATAAGAAACCAAGTCTGGTTTTTCTCCCAGTTCAGCAACCCTAAAAAGCATATTTGATGCCTTAACATAATCCCCTTGTTTGCAATAAGCATGCATGAGGGGTGTATAACTAAACTTATTAGGCAGCAATCCCCTTTCTTTCGCCTTTTCTATGAGTTCATCAGCTTCTTTAGTCTTTCCACTCCTACATGAAAAGTTAATCATAACATTGTAAGTTATAATATCTGGCTTACAACCCATCTCAGCCATCCTTCTCATTGTCTCAGCTGCTTTGGCTACCAAACCATGCTTGTATTCTGCATCAATAATATTATTAAATACTTTCACATTCATATTCAATCCCCTTGCAGCCATTTCTGCCAGAAATTGATCAACTGCTTCAAACTCCCCTGCCTTGCAAAATCCATTAATTAAAGCCCCGTAAGTTTCCACTGTTGGCAAAACCCCCTTCATTTTCAACTCCTTGAGTGCTCTAGTTGCACATTGGAGATCACCCTTCTTGCAATACCCATTAATAATCATATTATAAAACACCACATGTGGCACACAACTCTTTCCCCATCTATCCTTAATCAACCTCCAACCGTCCTCAATTTTCCCCGAATTGCACAGGCCCTTCACCACTATGGAGGTGCTATAGTTATCCACAGCAGCACCAGTGCCATCATCTGTTTGAAGCATTTCATCATACAGCTGAAGCGCAACATCGACTTTCCCGCTCTTGACCAACCCATTCAGCAACGAATTGGTAGCTTCAACACTGGGAAAACAATTATGCATTTCACGAACTGCATGGAATAACTGGAGAGCCCTATCAACCAACCCAGATTCTCCATATGCAAGAATCAAAGCACTGAATGCTCCACGGGTAGGGATCAAGTGTTGAACTTTCATGCTCTCCAACAACGACTCGATCTCCGAGAACACTCTGAACCTTGCCAAGAGCTTCAGAAGAGAAGAATGGGCAACCCCACCAAGAGGACAAGAGAAGGGTCGGGTGGAAGCCCAATCGAAGAACTTCAGAGCGAGTTCCGGGTCGTGGACTCTGTCGATGACGAAATGGGCAACGTCGGAAACAAGAACTTCGGATTGAGCTAAGCGAGATTGGAGGGATTCCTGCCATTGGTGGGATTTAAGGATTCGGATGACGTCAGAGACGAGGTTGTTGATGCCCAGGGGCAAAGAGGAGGAAGTTTTGGGGCGGTGACGAGGTTTGATTCGAGAAAGAACGGCTTTTGACATTGTTGAGTTTGAAAGAGAAGAAGAAAGTGTTGTTGTTGAGCTTCAATCATTTCCCAGTTATATGTTCTTGTTCCTATTGCCAAAGCAACTAGTTTCAGCTTTTTCCGAATTCATATTTCTATTAGTTTCTATTCAAACTAAATCAGATTTATTTTTTATAAAAATATATTGAGTAAACTTTAATCTCTTAGTATCTCAGTGTTAAATCAGTTCCAGAAATTAAAAAAGAACTTTAACAATTTTGTAAGAATTTGTTTAAATACATAATATTAACTTTCAAGGATCTTAGCATAATATTAGGGATGAAAAAAGAAAGAAAAAAGATAAATAAATGAAAATCTAAAATTTTAAAGACTTGTTTTTCATTTTTTTTTTCTTAATTTCAAAAGATTGATATAATATCCAGATATACTTTCAAAACTGAATTGCTTTTAATTAAAAGATACAAGTCCTTACAAAGTAATATGAAAAATTCTCTTTATATTCACATAAAAAATGTTACATTATTAAATAAACCATTTTCGGTTCGGTTTATTTAATCACAATTCCTTCAGCAATCTGACCACTTGACCACTTCCCTCGAGTCTTTTCAGAATCATAGAGACGGTATTTACATCCGGAACCCAATTCTTCCTTACAGAAATCCTTGCACCTATATGCCAAATCAAAATCCTACTCTTACACAGAGCATTAAATTATATATTTTCATTTTTATTATTTTCTCAAACGAATTAAAATTCCACGGAATCAAAATGCGTATATAACATGGTTTTAAAGGAGGGATTAAAATATTTCCGGAATAATTTGGAATAATTATACTCATTCTTCGACGTTTAGTTTTTATTTTGGTTACCATGATGATTAGCTCATCTACAGCCATTAAAATAAAATAAAAAATAAATGAAGATGGAAATTTGTCCAAACTAAAAATTATAAGTAACTATCAAAAAGAATGCCGTGATTAAAAACCTGTCAATAAATCTTGTGGTTAAGGTAATCCACCATTCAAGTCTTCTAATTACAATAAAGATAAAAGAAAAATACACAATGTATATTTTTTGTATTTATCAAAATCTGTTAACTGAATTGTTGATTTATGGTTTGAAAAATACTTAGACGCACGTTTGGGAAAATAATAATTTCTGATTTTATTTTATTTTTTATATTTTTAACATATAAGTAAATAAAACACGTCGCAAGCTTTTTCTTTCTATAAGAAAAAATCTGCATTAAATCTCCATTCTTTCGAGTCTGAATGATAAAAGATTGGCAGGAATAAATCTCCTTTTCGTATATAATTGGTAGGTTGAATTGCCGGAACTATGAAGAACCATGAACTTTTTTGCGTGCCATTTTGGTCTTACTGGCGTGAATACGATCTCCAAGTACGTTTTTTTATTGACACACAAGTGGCTTTAGCTTAATAAATTATGTAAAGTTCGAAAGTGTTACCAGTAAAGTACCTTCAGGCCAGTATCCCAAGGGAAATCCGTGATCATACTCAAAAGGGGTGAAAGCTACAAATAACCAACAAAAAAATCCACTACCCCCAGAAATCTTATATTAGCTTCGTTCAGGATCGATCTAGAAAAAATTTCAATAATTATATTAGATTCGAAAAGCATGGGCAAGCTAAAATTTTTCGCAAAGAACTAAGAAGTCTTTTATGGACATAAACAGCAGGCGGCATTGTGGATAAGGAACATCAGATTTATAGGCTTAATCTTAAACTGCACCAAAGTAGAATATAATGGAGGGTGCCAACTCATCAAGGTAAATATCAAAATTCAACTATTTTGCATTAATTCTTAACATTACATAGTTCCCCATACTATGAATGGTACAAAATGACACCTTCAAGAAAAGTATGACATCTGCTCATACTACTATTAGACCGCAGTTTGATTATAGAATCATCATTTAATCTTTTGAAGTTATCACGAGCAACCCCAACGCACCAATGAGAATATACTGCAAAGATGAGACAGCTTTAGAATACTTCATATTTGCTGCAATTTAAAATATATCTCATGCATAGTGGTGGTCATTTTATCGCATCATCGCAGAGTAAAATATCATCTGTTGCTTTGCAATAAATCAGCATGATAAAGTTTCAAACCGTAAACAACCTACACGAGCTAGATGAACACAATAGATTGGAACGGCAAACAAACCTTGATAATAGGCTTTTCAGTCATAATAATGGTCACCCAGCCAACGTAAGGTAAAAACCTGCCATTGACAATCCAGGCAATTTTTAGAGTACCAGAAAACTACTTACCAATCGAAATGCTTCATCATATCAAATGTCAAACTGTTGGTATCATTACGGGATAAAGTACGATTAACACTTGGCATAATGCTCATATTCAACAACCGATTGGGTGTAAATTGAGCACATTATTAGATACTATGCTCTTCTAGTGCATTTAGTATGTAGCCAAAAAAAAGCCTACTACATTAATGTCACTCATCTCTCTCTTATTATAGTTGGAGACTTGAAGCATATAACCTAAATATTGTAAACAACTTTGTGTGGTTGCCACAACAGATGAGTATGGCTAACAAAACAAGTTTAGAAAACAGTTCCACAATAATTAGAGCAAGAGTAACTAAAAAAATGCCATACCCGACAGCTCTCCCCATTATGTGGTGCCTTTGCAACCAAAGCTGACCATGCGCATACAATAGCCTGTCATCCCCATAATTGTTGTCTCCTGCCAAAGACAACAAAATAAATCAAGGGAGAGCACTACAATATGAAATAGAATACCAGAGAAAATAATGGATTTCAAAATTTGCAACTAGGATAGGTGTAGTACAAGAGAGATGCTAACAATACACTGTGAACTAAAACACTTCAAGCATTTCTCACTAAATAGAGAATGGGTACATTTCTTTTACTGGGAAATTCGTTCAATAATAATATGTTGGAAAAAGTGTGTTGCAAGCATCACTAGTATTTCTGTAAAATGGGGGACCAGAAAATCAATATAGCCAACATTTCCATGAAGTTATCTAGTCATGAACCAGACATTACCTTTTGTGAGAACATCAACCTCCCCAGTATCTTCCCTTTCATGTACCTATAGAATGATCAAGTATTGAGACTTTAAAATAGGGCAGCCATAATATCATAAATTTTAGAAAACATAGAGAAAGCTAAGCCAGAGAATGTGTGTTTTAGAAAACATATAGACATTAAACAAGTGAATGTGTAAGTGTGTGTGCACTTGAGGGATTCAAGAAGTTTCTTGCTGGAAAGAAGGATAAATCCAACAAATCAATCTTATTAATTATCCAGAGATTCTTGATGCTCTCCATTTTTCAGTGTTGTCAGTGACAATAAATTGATAAAGCGAGTTTAAGCAACAAGAGAAGGGCAAGTGATTGAAGGAGGAAAGTAAGCATGTTTCAGAAAGCATAATGTTAAACTAGTGAATATGTATGTGTGTTTGAGGATTCAGGATGTTTCCTTTTGCAAAGGATGATAAGTCCCAAGTAATCAATCATATTCATATTCATTACCCTGAGATTCATGACCCTCTCCAGTTTTCACAATGTTGACAATGAAAATAACTAAGTAGTTCAAGCAACAAAAGAGGAACAGAGAGTGAGGGAGGAAAGTTCTAATGGCAATCTACATTGATGTTCCTTATCCTTCAAGATTACGTTATTGATAAAATAAGGAGAACCAAAAACTGATGGTACACAAGTTGATTAAACCCGCGTTAAGATTTGGTTCGTAGTCACATCAAACTGAATAAGCACCGCTTATGTACTTTATGTAGTTTCAGTTTGCATAGGCACCACTTCAGCAACACACTTATAAAATGGATCTCCCCATGCAATGCTTTGAACCGATTTTCCCTAATTTCCATCCAAAAGACAAGTTATGTGTCTCAGAGGTGCTTACCTTAATTACACGATGAACAATTGGAATCTCACGTCCCTAAATAAAAAAAAAATACATGTCAATAAAATATCTCATTTACGTCAAGAATAAACAAACCTATTATTCTGAGTTAAGCCATACACAATCGTACTGACAATCTTTTTTATAGATTGATTCTGATAAATACAAATAAGCTAAGCAAAATATAAAGAAACAACCCAAGAGAAAACTTACATCAACATTAAACACCACAATCTCCCCCGCCCGAATTGGATCTTTACTCATGTGCAGGAATAAGATGTCTCCCTGCACATTAGCCGCATTTGTTAAAACCACAAAGTAGCAGACAAATTATGCTGACAAGAATAGTTTGCATATATACACAGCATCTCTCTCACTGAAATATATCCGGAATTATGAGTACAAGAAACACAAAAATACTATTAAACGTAAAAAACTAAAATTAAAAACAACAACAGAACCACTGAAGCATTCATGCATAAGACTGACTCACCCGCTTGAATCCCGGTTCCATGCTTCCAGAAAGAACAACAACAACAGGAGATTCACTGCCAGTAATGCACATCAATGCCTTCCATATTATCAACGCAGACGTAACAATCATGCCTGAGTCAAAACATAAACCACCTTGGTAAATAAAAATCCTAAAGATAGACCAAGAAAACCTATACAGATTTATCAACCAAATGTCGAATTACTATCTGCAGCATATGCATATAGAAACTTTGAGACCAACACAATGGTTTTAAGGTGCGGCCACAACCCTATGTTGTTTGCATAATTGAATTACCATAAATCGGATTGATCCTCATAACCTATAACCTGGCAGTGTGACAGTGAGAGTGAAAGCCGCTAAAGATAAACCCTAAAGTGAAAAGCGAAGACATCCATGCTCGCGTAATGCTGTTGCAAATGCTAACAGTGAAAAAATTGGCAACCGGAGTTGATGAGAAAAACCCTAAAAAAGTGGGAAGTGGAGAATTTGATCGGAGAAGTTGAAATTGGAATGATTTTGGAGTGTAGGAACGGGAGATTGAGGGTTTATTAAACGAAAAATTGAAACTGAAAAAGAGAGAGGAAAAGAAGAACGAACCGAGACTAACAGCCTGGGTGAGGACCTGCCGGATCTGAAGAGATTTGACGGAATCCACAGTCTCTCCGATCCAACCCATTGTTATTGCTTATTCTCTTCTTCTCTTCTTCTATTCCTTCAACGCAGAATGCAAAAGTCTATGGTTGCTGCTCCCAAGTCCCAACTTCACTAAAACACCAAGGCGTAACTCTCCTTTTGTTTTCTCCCATTAACACTACAAAAGGATATTTTAAAAAAAATAATTAATTTTAATTATGTGTGTCATTTAATATTTTTAAATAATTATTTAGACAAATAAAATTACAATAAATAAATACTTTAAATACATATTATATTTTAAATTTATAATAAATAATCTTGATTGTCATATAATATTATTTTTATTACATTAAAAAAATGTTGAAGTCAAAGTTAAAATCAACATAATAAAATAATAACTTAAAGTAGATAAAAACTTTAAAAAATTCTCAAAAATATCCTAAACCCTTTAGATTTTTATATCGATATGGTCCAAAAATAAGGATTTGGTCAAAATCCCCAACTGGTTTATCCCTAATACAATTGCATTAACTTTGATTTCGTGTAAGAGATAAAAGTCCAACCTTTAGGAAGAAAGGTGTACCATTTATTTATTTAATTAAACAAAAAATATAATAAATCAAACCCAAATCATTTTCAAAATAACTAAAACCATTTATATATCTAATCAAATCCACTGTATTTAGTGCCATTATAATATGTGGCTGCCATTGTTGGATTTTTTGTTCTTGTATGGAGCACTCATGTACATTCAAATTGCACTGTCGTGTCACCTATTGTAATCAAAGATTTGCCACAGAAAACATCCTAAGTTACCTCTGCTACAAATCACTTAAAATGAATCCTTTCTTAAAACTCACAGTTAGAATGACAAGAGTGTTTATGAAGAGTTTATCTCGTTTTTTCTTTTTGCAGTGCTTGGTGTTTCTCACAGTTCAATGGCTCTTCAATTTCCAACACTTTCTGGTTGTGTCAGGGGCTTCAATTCAAGCGTGAGCTCGATGCCTGGTCGAAAATTTAGCACCTTTGCCACTCTGTCACAACCCCGTAGCGACACAACCAACTGGGTTGAAGCAACTTCCAGTTTCTTCGACCAAGACAAACGACCCATCATGTTGTTTGACGGTGATTAACCCTCTCTCACCTTTTTTCTTCATGCTACCTTCTTAACAAAAAAGTGATCATTTTCTTCAATGCTAATGTTGGGTGAAAATTATTTCTTGTGACAGGAGTATGCAACTTGTGCAACGGGGGTGTGAAGTTTGTTCGTGATAACGATCGAAATAAGTATATGATCTATTATCTCTCTCCTTGTCCTTGTGATAATGATAATTCCTCCCTTTGATTACTCTCACTTTAAAATTTTATCTCCTATATTTGTATATTGAAGTTGTTTCTTTACTTTGGTTTAGACTTGAGAGGGAAAAAGAAGTTGATCAGTTATTTCGTTTGTTTACACTTTTTTGATGATTGTTAGGACAATTAGATATGAAGCTCTTCAGAGTGAAGCGGGTAAAATGTTGCTTAGGAGATCGGGAAGAGCTCCTGATGATATCTCAAGTGTTGTGCTGGTTGAAAAGGGCAGGTATGTGTATTGAAGGTTCAAAAGCATTTGTAAAAATTACAAGGTTATTAGCAATAGCATCGGTTGTAAAGAGCTGGTAATAAGTAAAGATTTTTTTTTTTTTACCTCAACAAGTTTCATCCCAATAAGATCACCCTTTTTCTGTTAAATTTTCCATTATCTTCTCAACCGTATTAATGTGGATGTGAGGAAACAAGAAATTCATGATTGTAAATTACAAGAAAGAAGAATTAACAGTGAAGCAAATGACTTTCTGGTTGATTCTAGATCCTACATAAAGTCAGAAGCCGTGCTGAAGATAATGGAATACATAGACTTGCCATTTCCACAACTAGCAATTCTTCTTCAATTTGTTCCTCTGTAAGTAGTATTTTTCCCTCTTGCTTTGTGGGTTTTATGGTGTTCTTTAATTGCTTAAGGGCAACAAGCTTGATGATATATATGTCATTCTGCAGGTTTATCAGAGATTTTGTTTATGACAATGTTGCAAACAATCGTTACACGATTTTTGGTCGTTCTGAATCATGTGAAATATAGCACCATCGTGGCATGAGTACAAGGGATAATTGTAACTTGCTAAGTTCAAAAAGTGGTATTCTTTATAGCTGTAGTCAGATCATGTTCTCCTCAAATCTTTTGAAGCTTCTATGTACTGCTCTGTATATGAGCTTTACTTATTGTTTTATTTTATAGAAGCAAAGTAGAGAATCGATTTATAATATTTTCTGTCCCAAATTATTTTACAATTGCAATTTTGATTTCAAACTGTCACTAGATACTCCCAATAATTTCATAGCTTCATCAGGGAATCATTAATTAAGTTGTCTAAATGTATTCCTCTTATAACTGTTCTTGTTTAACTGTTTATATGTAAACTGAATTCTGTCAACTTTGACCCAGATGTTTTTTTGGTTTGGATCATTTCCTGTTATTAAGCAATGGAATATGGTCAAGTTGGAGAGAAAAAGACACAAATTTTATGTAATATAATTAGTGGATTCTACAACCAATCGTGTGGGGTCTTTTGCATGATAAAAAATGTGTCTTTGTTTGATACAATTTATGTTTTTCAGCTTCAACAAAGAAATAAGTTAGACCAAAGACTCAACTCTCCTTCATATTAGATAAAGAAACTAGTAGTTCTACTAAAAAAACGAACTAGTCATTGGTTAAAGATCTATTCTTTAACTTCTAAGTGCCACAAGTGTAAAAATCGTGCAGTAAATTTGCCAGTTATGAAACTACCAGCTTTAACAAAGAAATAAATTAAATCAAACCCTCGGCTTTTCTTCCTTTCTATTGGATGAGCTATTAGTTCCATAGCTAAAAAATGAAGAACTATATTCATTATTTTTGGATTCAGTTGTGACAAGATCTACGTACAGCTGATTCTGGGAGTAGAAAACAGAACAGTTTTGAATAAATGATGGTAGTACACTTTAGCACTATTTCACATGGTCTGATAATTAGAAGGGTCAGCATTGAAGAATTTCTTCTATCCATAGAAGAAGCCAAGTAGATACATGTATAGAGTGTCATATAATCTCAAGGTCTGGATTTTGGCCTTTTCTTCAGGATCTAGCATAAATAATCACGTAACTGCAAAGAAGAAAGAATTTCAAACCAAAATTCTCAGAAGCAGTTGCAAATCATGCAGATATCTGTTTCTGTAAGATATATGCACTGTCGTAAACGCTTCTAAAAGGGAAAATTTTCAGTCTGTACATGCAAACTTGAAGAACTGGCTGTGGAATCAGAACCCTTCATCGTGGATAACTCTCTAGGAAGGGAAATTTTTCGGCTGCATTTTCTATGTACAGGTTAGCCAGGCCATACGCAAATCTGTAAAGTTATAATTATTAGATATTAAGCTTAAAGTCCTTCTGATAACACGTATTGTAAAAATTGACACGCAAGAAAATTGTAACTATTTACCCGAGAATTAAAACGATCAGTGACACGAACAGGAAGAAATATTGATAGCATTTGTACTTTGATTTACGTTTCACATCATACCCTGGAGGTATATATTTGCGATTTACGTATCCATATTGAGGGCGCATTAAAAGAACAAAACCGAGGAAAAATCCTGCCAAGAACCCTCCCACATGAGCTGAATTGTCCACATGAGGTAGAAATCCAACAGCCAAGTTTAGGCCAACAATGATCAATAGGCTTGTAAGAGCTGCACACTGAAGTAACCCTGGATTAAAATCTGTCCTTATTCACTCGCTTCCAATGCTCACAGATTATATAAAGTACCTTATTTGCATAGATACTCCAGTTAGTTAGAAGCTCAGAAAGCATGGCTCCCAGAAGACCAAAAAGTGCACCAGATGCACCAACTGATACGGTACTTGACTTAGATTCTTTCAAATGCAAAATAGACAGCAAACTTCCACCAAAACCAGAAATCACATACAAGACTCCAATTCTCACTGCCAAATCCAAGAGATAAGAATTTAACTAAAGAAAATCATACAGAGGTTCAATTCAATTCATTGTCTAAAAACTCAGTAGTATATATGCCTTACAAAATCCGAATTCCTTCTCAAGCCGAACCCCTATGAAGAGAAGGCTGAACATATTGGCTAGTAAATGCACGACTCCAGCGTGAAGAAACATGCAGGAAAAGAAGCGCCATACTTCATATCGGTCCACCACAAGGTCCTCTTCAAGGGCCCCTAACAGCCGCAGCCTGCAGAAAGTTAATACAACACCCCCAGAAAGAATGAAAAACCAAGGTGACAACTTTGTTTTATTTTTATTTTTATTTCCACCCCATGCATCATGCATGCATGGTTGGCATTTCCATTTCAAACCGAACTTAAGGACACATAATGATCAACAAGGATGCATGCATGCATGCATGCAACCCTAATTAAAGGAAAAAAAATTGTTGTTTCATGCAGATTGTTGAACGTTCATCCACGATGATAACGATGAATTCAAAAAAGCTTTTGGTGAGAGAGGGAGAGAAATTTTCTCACGTGCGGATTGCAGGGCCAAGGAGAGGGTTTTCCCTGAAGGGTTGGAAGGAGAATCTGCCCAGATATTTAGAGAAAAGACAAGACTCTTCGTTTAAGTAGGCAGGGCAATCATTCTCGTACATGGTATAGACGAAGACTGCAATGTTGGCCAGAAAAATGAGTGGCACCAACCATGAGAACCAAAGACGAGGCTGTGGCATGTGGAAAGTTGGCGGCGGCGGTGGAGGGTATCGGGCCGCCTCTATGTCGGACAGGTGCGGCGGCTTCTTCCCCATGCGGTGGCGATTGCAGGTTGCAGCACAGACACAAAAACAAAGAATGAAATATGTTGTTGTGTTGGCATGCAAATTGCAAATGGAACAACCAATCTACCCTCCTTTGCGTTGGCTAGCCTAGCAGTTAAATTAAGTAACCATGCTTCCCTCTTATAGAATTCGTTACATTATATCATACCATCCATTACATTATATTATATATATGCCTTCAACTTTTTTGTTTTCTTCATTCTCATTTGCATCTCAATATCTATTTCGGTCTAGTAATTAGTTGGTTGCAAAATAAACACAACTCAAAAGTAGGACAACATTTGATTGGCGTATCAGTTGACACGTATATGTATTAAGTCATAGTATTTTCACACCCTTATCATTTCATATGCCTACCGTACAACTAGATATATTATTGTTTTCTTATAAAATTTTATTGTCACTGAATATTTGAAAAAAATGTGGTTGTCAATAGAAAAATGATTCTTTGACAATTAATTTATCACAATTATTTGGGATAATATTGTCTGGTATAACTCTATTTCTTCTGATAATAGTATTCAAAACACAGATCTTTTACATGATTATTCACCGCCATGATCAAAAGAAAAAAGAAAGTACAACACTCTTCAGAATTAGCATTAATTCTGAAGAGAACAGATAAATGATTGTGGGAGGGCTACTTCAGCAAACACTTCACGGATGGTTTGGTGTGGGTGGCTGTTCCTTGTGCATTGTGGCAAAAGGAGAAAACCTTCTGCCGTGGAACTGCAGATGTTATATAAACATGATCAAGCACAATGTTGGAGCATCCCACATTTTCATCGCAGCTCAAATTGATTGCTTTGTCCGTCAATGATGTCCCAACAATTCCTTTGTATGTTATATCACTTACCTTGATTGATTTAGTCTTTGAAGAGAAATAACATAAAAAAGTTGTTAGTCAATTTTTGGAGTAAAATATTAGTTGTGATAAACAGTCAAATTGGTAGGATATCTTCTTGTGCTACCTGGTTTTGGCAGTCCGATCTATGAGGGCAATAAAACTGGTCAATGATAATGGGGTTATTGGCTCGAACAAACTTAATCTTTTCAAAGGAGATCCTCCTAGCAAATCCAGCCCCACCCTAATGCAAAAAGTAGAATACAAGTCTATTATATTCAACGATACAAGTTCTTGCATGTAACCAAAATATCTTTTAGTAATTAGCATTGTTTTTATGTGCACAATCACCTGCCATGTCTTGATTCTTACTCCAGTTAATGTTTCAGTCAAAGTACAATTCTCCACATGCACGTCCTCTACAATGTCGGTCTCTCCACGTGTTCCCAATGATCCAATGCTACAAAAATGTGATTTTCTTCATCAAAAAGTAGTAAAGGAACATGATACCTCCCAACAAATGCGGGGATTATATAAAACGTATAATTGATAATTGGATTTGTGGGTCAAAGAATTACATTTTTGTATACAAAAAACTGAGTGTTCTAATAATGTATAGTTTCCATCAAGTAATGTAAAACAGATTGTTTTATTAATCTAGGCTTGTTTCCATTAAGAGATGATATATGACATGATTTTGTATTAATTGACAAAGTAATATATTAATAATGTATAAAGATTATAGTCTTCTGTTACTCAGGAACTAGTGAACAAAAGTCTTAGTTATGTGAAAGCCAAGCCAAAACAAATGGATAATAGTATTTCAAAGCATTAATACCGAAATACTAACTAACCTGATACCATGGCCTGGACCACATGTTATACCAAGTATTCTGATCAAGGAGGATCCAGCACTAATAGCAATGCAATCGTCACCTGTAGTTAAATCATGTCATTTGTATAACAGACATAATCATGTTAGGAAACAAGTTGAAAAAATTTACCAAAAATTTTGTGTTACGTTACATGCAGATGTAAAGTTCATTACCTGTTGCAATAAAAGAATGAAGCACTTTAATATCTCTAGAGCCAGAAATATCAATGCCATCGGTATTAGGGCTTGTTCCAGGAGCAACTAGACGCAGGTTTGAGAGGGTACCCTTCTGGCAGCTAGTTAGAGTAATGTGGCTTCTTGCAGGATTAATACTTGTATATCCTTTCAGTTGAAGTCGATTGCATCTATTGAATGTTACTGCCTAAGCATCCACAAAGATTTGTTTATGCTTATCAAAGCTATAAGATTTTAATATTTGAGAAAGCAGTGTTGATTTTGCATGTGTTCTAGCTAATTATGTAAAACTTGTTTATGAATATCATCACTTATATGTAATCTGCTTGAGAATACAATCCATTTATTAGGTGTAACAAGGAATATGTACAAGGTTAGATTTGGATTTTGGTTCTCAAATGTGCCTTTTTCAAGTATAAGTAATCTGATTCTAACTTGAAGGAAATGAAAGTTGTCACACCTTTTTATGCTGATAATATCAGGTAAATCTTATGCAGAAAACAACAAAACGTCCAAAACTTAAATTTAGTATAAGCTTCAGCAATGATTATCGATTCTGTCTGACAAATTGAAGCACATCACTCTTATGAAATTTCATTTCTTCATGAGTGTCATCCTTGCCTTAAATTTTCATTAAAAACCATCAATTGATGGGTTCGCTAGTGTGAATCAAGAAATATTTTATCTCCTTGATTATATTAATTTGTTTTTCTAAGAAAACAGACAAATTATATCTTTAATTGTATAATCACCAAATGCTTGAATCATTATTTAGATAGTGAAAAGTAATAAAGAAAGTATCAAGAGCAATTTACTCACTGTTGGTGGACGGCAGGTTGTCCCCTGAAAAAGAAAATAAATCATAAAAAGTTGTGCTATGAAAATGTTAAATAATAGAATGTGAAAGTATCTAGTCAAAACAATAGAGAAAAAAAAAATAAAAAAAATAAAAAAAAATAAAAACTACTAACTATTTACTTACAGGTAGTGCCTTTCCTAAGCAAGGGTTTTGCCACCAGACAGAGCCTCTGCCATCAATGGACCCTTTTCCACTGATGATTAAACCATCGATGAATGAGAAGCCAAGCCATGTATTCGTGTGGAATCCAGAATATTCCGGTTTTGTCATTGGTGCAACAATGCTCCCTGAAAGCTGAGGTCCCACAAACACTTAAATTTTTACCATGAAATATCACTCAGTTTATGATCTTTTGCTTTGTGTATTTCCTTTGGCTTAATCTATACATAATTGTACTGTGTACAATAAATAATCTATGTATATACTATAAAAAATTCTCTACCACAAGGCAACCCAAATCATTAGTTGATCATAAATAGATATCAGTTAATGTTTATTTGGCTACGCACTGGAGATCAAAAAAAATAAGACAAGAATCAGACTTATATAAAAAAATGACATCATTTCCAATCTAAAATCTTAAAGTATTGGATCAGTGAGTCTTCTTTCTTATATGTTATACAACTTTCTATTTTTACATAATAAGACTTAGACTCACACTTAAATATCTATCTGGATTACTTAGAATAAGTACCTGAATGTAGGTATAGTTAGATTTGCATGGACCAGTGAAGGTAGAAGGCTTCAGCATGAAAGTCCGTTTTGCTGGTATGATGAGCTGAGATATGTGTGACTTGCTCTGGCAAACGTCTTTCCATGCCTTCAGAAAGGCCTGTTGAATGTAAACATTCACGTAAGTTGAAGATTTTCTGGTTTAAAATGGAAGAAATTAATAATTTGTGAAAACTAAGATAATGATTATAATTTACTGGGGAATCATTGGTTTTTCCATCTCCAACTGCTCCATATTGCAAAACATTGAAAGTAGTTGTTGTGCTGCACAATCCGGGTGCAAGAACACTCAGAATGGTCAAAAGGGTGAAGAAAAACTCCTGCATGAAATTAACATTTTCCATGACAAACTTTATTAACAGTGAAAAAAATGTAAGAACTTTATATATACAAATCAAACATCATCAATAGTCATTACACTACAACATATGATACCAGCCATATTGTCTTAAAGTTAACTAGAATGTGACATTGTAGATTCTAACCATATTATCTCCAAATTTGCAGTGCTCTTGAAGATTCACACACTGATATATGCAATGTACGTACCCAGTTTCTTCTTCTATATATAAGGACTACCTATAGAATCTGTGCATTAGAAAGCTGATTTTAGACGTTAAATTGGGTTCATTTTAGTCACAAAAATATATGCTTTTGGTTTTACTAATACTGGTTCAGTGCACTAATTGAGTCATATAATGGAGTTGCAGAGGATTAAACTGCACACAATCTAATTGGAAAACACATGGGTTGTGAAGACTAAGACATTGTTTTTCACAGTAAGCACATGAAGCAAATGCACCTTTCTACGCTTTCTTCTGAACGAACATTAGGCTTCTTCATTTTCACTCAATACTCAATAGTATACTTCGGTAAATACGTCAAAGGATTGCTAACTTTTGGTTGAAAAAAAACTTCTACTTTGATTTCAAACCACGTTGCTGTTCATAATATATGGAAATATTCTTCTATATATTCCTTCAAATGAAATATAATTATGGAACAATTTTATTTTTTTTCACAACGTCAAAATATAATTCAAGATTATAAAATAGGTATGATTTAAAAATATTTATAAGAATATTTACTTATATATCGGTTATCTTATTATCTTTACATGCTAAAGAAAATAAATGTGATCAGCTCTTATAATCAAAGATAGAAAACTAAATTTGTGGGTAGTGATACTTTGATATTTGATATTAATGTTCATTTTCTCTAATCATATTACAAATTATTATTATATAATGTTTTATTAAAAAATTTTGTTAAGCAAAAGTATTTCGTAAACACTGATGTCAAACTATCTTTATTCTATTTTTATTTCGTACTAATATTGTCCTTGCTTTCTTATAAAATAAGATTACTTTTTTAATTAATATGTTTTTGTTCTTTCTGGTTTTGGTTAAAAAACTAGCAATCACGTTATCACTATGAAAGTAAATCAAGAAATGAAATTTGAATATATTTTTTTAATTATTTATAAAATAATATGAAAGATATAACGTAAAAATGAATTCTCCTAAAGTAAAAGATGCCCAAATCCACGCTTCATTTGGATTAGAGTTTTGCATTTTGACTTCAATTCAATGATTTAGTTTACACATGGCCATGATGATTGGAATATTCCTTTTCTATTCAAAATCCTTTTTATGTTTTTTCTTTAAGAAAAGAAAATTCATATTCGAAAACTATAATTGCTATATGTGTTTTCCTAAAAATAACATAACCTTTTTCTTTAAGTATTTATTTGTTGAAAGTTAAGACTATCCATTTCTAAAAAATTAATATAATTTTTTTATAATATGGAAATTACTTATATAAATAAAATATAATTTTGTATAAGTTAGTTAAAATTCATTTTTTTATAACTTCCATAATTTGTAAGAAGATAAATTAAAAGTCATTTAAAAAATGAGATGTAATTTTAATGAAAAAATTTTATTTAAACATAATTTATACTATATCATTTTATTATTTAGTTTGTCAACATTGGTGATTTATAATAAAAATAGATAAATAAAGTAGAGTATAATGGAAATTGGAAAAATAAATAAATAGTAAAAATCAATATGTATAATGCTTGCCAACTTGCAATTCTGAGGTATAGCTGCATCTGAATATAGATAACTAACTATTTAATAAATCTTCTGCCTCTTTTCTCAATTTAGCATTAAAAAAACATTACAACACAAATTTATTTACTAAAAAAATACATTAGAATAAAACATATAATATTATTTTGTTAAAATAAAATGAACAATTTCTTAAATCAAAAATAAAACATAATTAATTTATTATAATATTTTTTTCAAATAATAACTAAAGTCCACTGTATATAATAATCAAATTTAGTATATATTTTAACAAAATATTTTTCATATAATAAAAATCATTATAAATTTATTCTTCTAAATTATTTTTTCTCATGATACTACAAAAGACCAATCCAAGAATTTCTCGTTCATTAACAAAATATTTTTTTATATTCCACATCAATCTTTAAACACAAAATGTCTTTTCTCCTTAAAATTATTATCAACTTTTTTATTTACTTCTAACCATAATAAAACACAAATAAGACTACAATAATAATTAAAAAATAAATAAAACTGTCCTTACATTCACATCAATATCAGAATACTAAGGCTCTCCAAATAATTTTTTCCTTAAAAAAAATCAATTCTTTCTCTGTAATTTTAACAACGAAATAAAATAATTATAATAAAAATAATAAATTACAAAAAAAATCTCTTACCTTCATTTCCATTATTTGAATTATAATTTTCATCTTTTCATTGGCACCAACTTCTTTCTATATCTTTCTTCAACCTCTTCTGTCGATTTCTGAGTAACTTTTGTTTATCTCAGGTAATTCTGTTGTGTCTCTACTATCTTCAATTCCCTCATTTTACTAAGGAAATTACAGTTTCGTTTTTATTATTCTTCTTAATTGTCATTATTTGTCTTCATCGTTGGTGATGAGTAATTATTTTAATTGACATTACTATAGTAAAATTGTAAAACTTACCAACTTGATCCCTTCTTTGAAAATATCTGCACTCTTTTTTTCCATAAGCATTTATATAAATCTATATAAGTTTTATTGCTTTTCTTTAATACAAATCATGTATCTAACTCCTGAATGAACCTATTAGAAATATAATCTTTCTTTAGTACAAATCATACATCTTACTCTGTTATGGATCTATTAGAAATATAATCCATCTTTAATTGTATAGAAAATGTTTATTAATAAAACATCTCACAAGTTTTTGTATCCTAGACACAATATTCAAAATTCTCTTACAACAAAATTAGTTAAAAAAGACATGTCAAGTTTCAAAGTACAGTTGCACCTACGTTACTTCCTACAGATAAGTAAAATGGGTTATCTAATCAAAAGCCCAAAAGATGAATGACATTTAGTATAACATTTATCATTCTATCTAAAATATTAAATGCATTGCAATGATAATCTTGACCAAACTATGACTCTAAGAAGAAGATAATGGTAGCAAGAAAATCTAACAAGTTGAGGTATAGACTAATTTTCAAGATTGTTTAAGGAAGATGAAGAAGAAGAGAAATAATGTTCTCTTGTGGAATCAAACCTACATAAGAAGAAAACATATTAAACTTTCATATACTTCATTCTTGAGATAAATCAATTCTTTTATAAAGTATCCATTGTCATATTTTTGAAAGTGTTGGTTAGACTAAAAGAAAGTTTTATATTATATATTTAGTTTTAGCACATAACCTTTATATTTATTGTTATCAACTGAGTATTGTCTCACATTGAATAATATGAAGAAAAGTAAAAAAAAAAGTATTATAATAGCAGGAAGTTGATTTGAGTATTTTCACTTCAGCTTTATGATTTCTTGGATGTGAGGGACGTGGTAGTTACGTGCCTTAAAGAAGTTTGTAATTTTCTGGTTAGACCTAGTTTGAACAAACATTAAATTGTATTTTAATGTTTTTTAAAAAGAGTTCAGATGTTTTGTTTATCTAGAAATGTTTATTTGAAAATGTTATTAAAAATGTAATTCAACTCTTATTGAGTTTTATTCTAATTTATAGTTTATTTCATAGCAGATTTTCTAGATGCATGAGAATACATCTGACAAAGAGGTCACAAACAAGAAAGACTGAATCAAAATTAAAACAAATCTATGAAGCATGCCAGAATAATCGTTTTCCTAAATGGTTTCACCAAAAGTTCACATTTAACAATGAATATCAATTACAAATCAAGAATATACTTACAAGATAACACTTTATCATTCATGATGAAAAGAAGAATATACAAAGAAAGAATAAAAAGAGAAGAACAAGCGATGACAAAGAAAAACATCACACCTAACGATATCAGTTAAAGAATTTATTTTATCCTTCTGATATCCACACCAAGACAGCCTTCAATGGATAGATATACATATGGAAGGCAGAAAAATCTCATAATTAAGTTGGGAACAAGCGAGTCTAATCAAGTAATGGTTACCTTTCTCTAAAAATGAAGTATTGGTTACTTCTCGTGATTAGCTGTCTTTGGTGATTGAGGTCCATCAAATAATTAGAACAAGTCCAATCTTTTTCCTAAGCCCCGTGCATTTAATAACTGATTTTCTTTTGAAGAGTTTTATATCCTTCTCTTTACACTTCAACAGCTACACAAACCTACTGTTATCAAAGATACAGATCAATTTTCAATTTTCAGTATACAAGCTGAAACAACGTGCCAATTGAACTAAGCTATAAGGCTGCTGCATGGTCGACGCGAATGGAAGCTGTCATCACTTTATTTCAGTAGGATCAGTTAAGAATTCCACAGTATTTTGCATATTGAGGAAATATGTCAAGCATGTGGTGGACATGTCCCAATGCCGATTAAAGAAAATAAAATATCTACTAAAAGAACAAAGATCCATGCAAAAAACTAAAAGATAGTAATAACTAGTAAATAGTAAGTTCATACATGAAACCCACAACAAAAGGGTGAATAGAAGGTCCACTATGATGAGCCCAAAACAGAAGGGTTCATGTTTGGACCTCCAATTATTTCATAGATGAGAAAGTGAAAGACTTCACAAGGTTCAGTACTAGTAATACTACACTTCACTATTCTGCTGCAGAAGAAGACACATAACCGCGACAGTAGTCAAAGCCATACCAAATACCATTAGGTATGTAAGTATTGTAGTAAAATGTAACAGGACTGTAGTAATTGCTGTACACGGTCACTTTCTCTGGAATCCAACCATCGTATCCACTCCTGTATAGATACAGATAGCATGTCTGATACATACACGGACCGTATATCTGAAATGTATCCGTAGAGCAGCGCTCGAATGTCCCTGAACGAGGATCATCCAATCTTGGCGCATAAACCTGATCCATTCATTGATTTATCATCCAACAAAGTCACCAATTAGCACCAAATTAACCACCACACCCCAATTTGTATTTTCAATTTTCATTGGCCTAATTTCATAACAGAGAAGGAACCTGATAGCCATAAGCATCACCAAATGAGAGACTAATCTGATCTCTGGTGTAAGAGGGAGAATTGCAGCTTGTTTTGATGGTCACCGTGTAAGTACAGGAACTAGCTGTGTTCTGTAAAACAATTTCACATGCAGTAAGAAGATCTGAAAAAATGCTTCAGTTCAAAATCGAAATCTAAGTACCCTTTCATATTCTATGGTCTATCTATGTTCCTTCAGTTAGAACAACGAAACTTTATAGGTAAAAGTAGATGACTTTGAAGATTTAGAGTAAAGGGTATTCTATTTTTTACTTTCAGAAACATTTGTTAAAGTAAAGAAAGAAACTTTGTTACCTGGGGCTTGGTTTGATTGACCTTGAAAGATTCATTGGGTTGAGGTTGAGAGTGAATGAGTAATGGGATTGCTGCTTGTGAGAAAACAGCGATGAGGCAGAGCGTGAGGATTACAATGAGAGGTTTCATGGTACAGTGTGGGAGTTGCAACCTTGTTGTGTTGAAGGGAGAGAACGAGGAACACGCTTGTCTTTTATTATCACAGAACAGGTACTTTAGTACATGGGGTAGGTGCCAACCATTCATGTTTTTTAACTTCTTTAATTTAATTGGATTTTTCTACATTATCTATGTTTTTCTGACTGTAAAAAAGTTTAAGTAACTACAAAGTCATAATTTTTGAGATGAACGAATGATATTTCGTAATAGAGAAGATGATTCTGGTGTTTGTTTTAGATGATTTGGAGGATTCACCAGAACAAAATTTATGGGCCTAGGTTGAACATGTTCCAAAAAGTGTCCTTGTGAATGTTTATCTTAAATTCAACTATTTGTTTATGTAATCCAGCAAATCAATGTGATAATCTTGAGTTGAATAACCATGATTTATTGTGATCACAAATTGACTTATAATTTGATGTAATGTCATTTTTGAAATTTAAAATTAAAATAATATCAATGTGAAGGGTGAAATAGTCTTTTCCAGTAAATTCAAGTTTCCTTTTATTTTTTTCAGAAATACGTGTACATTAAAATTTTCCAATCACTTTCAATTAATTAAAGCAACTTCAATGTTCTCTCACAATGTCTTTTTTCTTTTTACTTATACACTTTCTTTCATTAATATCATCTCATTAGAAGGCTAAAAGTGGATAGCCAAATGTGAAATAATCAATTAATGAGATTAATGAGTTATTTAAGAAAAATGTTTGGCATCAAAACTTTCCTTACTGTAATAAGGTCATGTTCCTCGAGAATATTCGAGAGATGATGAGATTGGTTCTTTCTTCTTATTTTAATACAAAATTTAAATTTGATATCTCGTTAAAGAGAAATAAAAATATGTATTTCTAAAATTAACCATCTTAAGTATTTAGGTTTTTAATTTTTTTTATAACTGATTATATGTGAATATAACAGTAAAATATAAACTAATTATAAATTAACTTAAATGCCCTTTACCCGTTCACAATTTTTAATTAACTTTAAGTATCAATTTATAGAAAGCTTTCGCTGAATTTGCATTTGGGGGTTTAACATATATTAACATTATGCTATAAATACTACGAGATATTATTGAACCTATTTTCCTAGACACATAAGCAATTTAGGAATGTGATCTGATAATAAGGACTAAAACTTTTAATTTATTAGAGATGAAAAGCAAAGTTTTATACGAAAACAAAATTTTGCTAATTTTATATAAACTAAATTTATTTAATCATTGCCAGTACCAGAGACCAGCCCCCTTTTTAAACCATATGCAATGAAGATAGATTATTAGTGCCAACATGAGTTGTTGATTTAATCATTTATATAATTTTTCTTTTCTGTGAGTGAAATATTCTCTCCATTCCTATTTATCTGTCTTGAGGAAATTTTTTTATACGTTGTTTTAGTATTTCAATAATATATTTTTATATAATGAAATTTAATGACAAATATTGGGGACAACCGGAATCTAGTTTTATTTTTATTATATACAAAAATCCATCGAATGTAATATAATATTGTAAATGAAATTAATGTATAGTTGACAGAAAAAA
>Ga0209489_102696_pt1 | contig 35742 bp, 10 predicted proteins | sample SiratrowhiteBW_FD_187527 | JGI IMG/M metagenome (GOLD analysis project Ga0209489, IMG submission 187527) | Root nodule microbial communities of legume samples collected from California, USA - Siratro white BW (SPAdes) (version 2) | ecosystem: Host-associated > Plants > Roots > Nodule | place... | reverse complement strand
ACAGGAAGAATTTTATTCACTTGTGATTGCTCAAGATTACAAATACAAGTTGTGTATTTATAGGGAGAAACTAGGGTTACTGTCTAATTGGGCCTAACTCAAATCAAGCCTCCACAAAGCCCAACATATACTCATAGGTGAAAGAGCAAAAGAAAGGAAAGAGAGATTAAACTATAGATTAAAAAAAAAACAGTTTGTATAAAACAAAATGTATATATTAATATATTTTTTGCCGTTTAAATTGATGTAATTTAATTATGATAATGATGAGGGAATAAATTTAAAAGTTTGAAAGAAGATGGAGAGAAAAAAAGTAAGGCTAGAAAGAAAGGTGACAATTGTTTTTAGAAATTAAAAACTACAAATCATCACATTGTTAGAAAATCACAATAATTGATTTAATCTGCAACAGATCCAGTCTATTTTTCAAAGAAATCTCGTTAATATGTGTAGCATATTTTCATAAGAGAAGCTAAGGAAATTTCCTATAGATGTTACTGTAGAAGAAACTAAAGAAAGTATCTAAAAAATTCACAGCTAGATTCTTACGAATTTAAAATTTATGGATAAATTTTAAAATTTATATAACAGGTCATTTTTTTTAAATATTAAAATGTCCGTACAAATTTATTCTTTATTACTTTACAAAATTGACTAGTGTGTTGTGTTTATTTATTTTTGCAATATTTTGTTTTAGGCTATTTTTTTATGGATGTGTATCTCTTATTTAAAAAAAAAAGTTTTTGATATGGAGTATTATTAATTATTTTATTATTAATTTCTATCGAGAGACTCGATTGACTATTTTAAGTGTAAAAAGTTGTTTTTCCATCATCACGATTTTCTATTTATAAGATTCTATCTCTTCTTTTCAATCATCTTTTTCATCACAATATTCAAATTAAGAAAATCTTAATTAAGAGGTCAAATAGAGTTTTATTAATTAATGACTTCTTGTCCTTTAACATAGTTTTATCGGCCTTTGTGATGCCATTTACTTATTTAAGATTAATGCATTGATAACAAGTTGAACGTATAAATGTATAAAGTATCTTAAGTGATAATTTAATTTTTTAAATGTTTGCATTAAAATATTTTGTTTCCATAGAATATTGTAATAACTTTTGAGGTATTTTTATTCAATAATAGAAATTTAAATACTTTTCCACATTTGTTTTGAGTTTTTATTTTTATTACCTTGGTTGAAAATAAAAAATATTTTCTATAAAAATAATTTCAAAAATAGACTAAATTAAAAAGTATTTTATTTTTTAAATTTTATTTGTTAAACATAAGTAATATTTTTAAAACAAAAAATACTAAAAATAGAACTAAGAGGGAATAATTTGATTTAAAAAAGACCATTAAAATTTTTAAACAAAACTTTTATTAAATTGTTGACGATAAGAAAAATTAAGTACACCAAATCAATAAATATCAAGAACATAACAAATATAATGAGAGAAAAAAACATAAAAATATACAAAATCTTTATATTAGTTTGATTATTATCAAATTTACATTAAGTTAATCTAATTTAGACTGAATTTTTCACTAAAATATTTTAAATTACCTAATTACAAGCACCATAACTAGAATAAGGAATACAAATATATATATATATATATATATATATATATATATATATATATATTATTTATTTTAAAAATAATTTATATCAACATAAATATTTTAATAAATAAAATACCATTTTCTTAATATATATTCTTTTACTAGTTTTTACCAGCCGATGAACATTTGCTATAGATCCTATCGTAAATGGTTTAGATCCTATCATAAATTATTAAAGTATATATTATAAAATAAAAATACTTCATATATATATATATATATAAATTTAATATTTTAAAATTATTTAGATATTTTTTAGTTTAACCAATAAATATAATTAAATAAAAATCTGGAACAAACTGATTTTCTAGACATGATTTTTCCAGGTTTCACGAGCCCATGTACTCTTTCAAGATCCTATACATGGTTCGAATTTGGGAACTGTTATTCCCACACTCCTTAGTACTAAGTTCTGCCCTCGTTAAACTATTATTTAAATGGTCAAATTGGTAGTAATAAAGTTATATTTTAAATATAAAAGGAAAAACACTGTTGATTAAATTTTTATTTTTAATATTATATAATTTGTTCAGTTAATGTATTGAATTATATGTATTTGATAAAATGATATGATGAAGTAACTTATGAATTTCAAAAGACAACAAAATATGCTTATATGGTATTTTTATACAATTTTTATTTTTAGTAAAATATTTTTGAGTATTTATATATATAGGAATATGTTGAGTGTGTGTGTGTGTGTATATATATATATATATATTAACAATACTTAGCAAAAAAACTGTTATTTGAAAATATAATACATAATCAATCTTTCGTGCAAAGAATTTAATTATTAAATATAAATTTAGTAAATTTATAATAGTGTGAAAATTAATTTCACAAGTGATTTTAAATTAGTATTATTAAATTGACTAATTTATTAATTCAATATAAAATTCTAAGTGTTATGAATAATTTAATTTGAAGATTAATATTTTATAGTTGTTAATTTTACACTAACATAACTTTAAATTAATAATCATGATTACTATTAATAATTAACTTTAAGTTTTATTCAAATAAATTACAACAATTAATCCCTTCATTCATTTTAAACTAACAATACAAAAAGTAATTTTAACACACAATTATTAAATTAATATTTTAAATCAACATTTAAAATTAGTAACTTTTAAATATACTTCTAAAAATCAATATTTTTTTTTAAAAAAACAAGAAAACTGAGTGAGATTTCCATTCCAGATTGTTTTCCACTAACTAGTGAAAACAGAGGTGTTAGTGCATATGTATATCTATATTTTTCTGTTTACACTACTTTATTTTAATGAGTTAAAATTTAATATTTATATTAATATATTTTTATTTAAATAAAAAATGTGTTATTGTTTCCTATGATTTTAATGAAAATAATACTGGAGAATAATATAAATAGCTACACAGAATAGGAGTATATTTATTATACATTGTTATGAATCTGAATCTAAAACTCAGCAAAAAAAACCATAATCTCTGAAGCAATTTAGCAAGAATTGAAGTGAATTTGAAGATGAAGATTGGTGCATTCATTCTAAACGAACTTCATACCATTGAACTGAGCCAACATCTCCATCAATTTCAAGTTCACAAGCAGATCTCACTAGGAAAGAAACAGCTTCATCAATGTCCTCAAATCTTGAAAGATCAGGAGGAAGAACCTTCCCAGGCCAACTTTCCAACAACTCCTTCAACGTTGCCTTCAACTCTTCCTCAGAAACAAACCTTTCATCCTCCCCTGGTTCCAATAACACATATGTTCCAGTTCTCTCATTCGCCCTTTTCCTCCTCCGAGCTGCAAAAACCTGATCATAAATGCTGCAACTTAATTTTGGCAAAAAAAGAACAAAATGTACTTGGATTTACTACATCAATTCAGTAATATGAATTCTATTTATCACCAATTTACTATAGTGACATTAAGATTTTAGAACATACTGCATAAATGTAGTACCTTAGTTTTGCTTCTGCAATCACGTGCAAACTGAGGTGGTCTCTGATGAATTGAAGAACTGACATGTTTAATTTGGCCGAATAATGATATACAGATTATGGCATTTTGAAGATAATTACTTTCCGTATCTGTAAATTACCAGAAGACTAACATAATTAGTGAAACAGAACAGACTTGAATTTTATAAAGAGGATAATATTTATCTCTAATCTTATTAATCTTATTTTTAGAATTTTCAACTATTAAAATTGACTTAAACATAAATACTATTTCTTAAGATGATATCAAAGTTTATTTTAACAACATTATTAGACCACCTGTAATTAGGTTACTCTTAAATCTAATTTCACATGTGATCATCTCACTCTAGCAGTTGTAACATTTAATTTTGTAGGATTGAGTTATATAAGTATCAAAATAAGCTCATGTTATTTAATAAATGCTTTTCAAGAAAATTTACAGAAAATAAGCATTCATTCTTTGTAAATATATTATGAATACTAATGTAAATGCTCTCAAAACTGAAACTTCTTTGCATAATCATTAGCAACCTCAAGCAGCAATTGTTCTCTTTGAGTTACAAACATGTGAACCCTTTTGGCATTCTGTGCTGAGAAGGTAAATTTGGAAGGTGTGATAACTTACAGCAGAGGGGAGGAACTCCAACTTTGAATGGCTGAGACTGCAAAATTCCTACCATGGCAGATATTTTGTGCTAAGCTTCTTTCATGTTTCTGAAGCTTTGTAGAACAAGGCCAATTACAATCACAAACTCTAGGGATAACTTCTTTTATTCTAGCTCTTTAACTACCCTTCATTGTTACCATATTTTCAGTATTGCCCTTTTGTACATTACTTCTCATCCACCCTTTTTTTTTTTTTGTTTTAGCCACTCTTATTTTCGGCTTTTTGGTTTAGTTATCATAAGAGGACAATTACTTCCTGCAGCTCCTCAATTTCAACCTGCACCCCCACACTTCGTCAAAATAATTATTTTTCACAACATATTTTCTGGAATTTGGGAAATATATTTTGGAAAATATTTTTCATAATAGGATTATAAAAAGAAGAAATTTGGAATGAATAAAATATATTTGGGAACAAGTTTTTTTATAATAGATTTACAGAACAAACTTTTTAAAATGTATATAATTCCTTTAAGAGATGCACTTTCTGAAAATACGTTCTGGAATAAACTTTTCATAACACAATTTTGTGAAATATATCTGTATTTTAGAAAAGACTTTCAAGAAAGCGACGATACGATGCAGTGAAGGAAAAATAAACGGGCAATTTAATCATTTCACAAACCCAATTGTGAAGGTACACATTTAAAAGTGGGGGTACCGAAAGTAATTTCCTCTACTTTTGGTTCATCATTGTTTTTAGTTTATAGGAAATATAAAACCAACTTACAAAATAATATTTTAACTATACTTATTAAGAAGACTGTTATTTCAAAATATAATGTATTACATAATCAGTTTATTGTAATAACAATTTAATTACTGCAAATAAGTTATAAATTTATTAACAATAATAATTTTATATAAATAATAAAATCAAATTCACAATTTCTTTAAATTAGTATTTTTAAATTGACTAATTTATTAATTTAGCATAACATTTATTAATTCATTAATTTTAAAATAATATTAATAAAAACTAATTTTAATTCATAATTGAACTTTTGAAATTTGAAAGTATAGTTTAGGTCACATAATTGATCCCAACGGACAAAAGTATTTGAACCCTAATGTAGCAATTTCTCATATAATTCGACCGTTGCAAACGCTTTCCTCAAACGGTCACTTTATCTTCAGCCATTTTCATATACTCATTCATTAGCACCCATAGTGTTTGCTCTTCAAAGCTTTTATCTTTGTTGTTGTGGCACAATAATAATCTGATGGAAAAGGAAAACATGCTCAAAACTCCTCCAAAAGTTCCTATTCAAGCACAGAAATCTGAACCTGAATGCAAAACACCAACTCCACCTCAACAACCACACCAGAACAAAGATCGTAACTCCTCCAACGAATTGCGCAAACCTGTTACTCCAGATCTTCTCAGAGTCCCCAAGGCATTCAAATACCAAGAAAGGTATATTATATTTATGAATTCACCAATTTTATTTTATTTTTTTTTGACTCCCAATTTTTTCATATCTATTAATTTTCTTTTGTTTTTCTTTTTTTTTTTATCGCATTAAGTTATCAGAAATATTTTTATTTTGGATTTAATATTATTTTTGTTTCTCAATAAATTATCGGAAAAAAATTGGTCTTTGATAAAAAAAAAAAATCATTCTTAATAGAATTTATCGTGTTTTTTGGTTTATAGTACCCTAGATAGCGCCATTAGAATAAAAACACAAAATGAAAAATTTAGAAGGTTGAAAAAGTTAAAAATAAATTTATTAGGGATAGAAATAAAATATTTATAAGGAATTGTGAAACATACTTAAGTTTATAAAACAGTCAAAATTTGAAATTTAGCTCGACAAATCTCTGGTTCAAAATCAGCTGTATGGATTGATATCTTTTCATGGAATCTTCATAAAGTGTATGGATTCAGTAGAATTTGGCTATTCTCCACATTTGAATATTCACTCCAAGTTAAATTTTGTAAAGTGCATATTGAAATTAAATTCAATTATGCAACCATTTGATCATTTTAAGATATTTTGAAGAGAGAACATGCAGATGGTGATGACTGTATAATTGGGTTAGTGGTGTCAAGATGTAATGTTTTTCCACATTTTTCTCAGATATACAAGTCCAACTGATTTGATGATGTCACCAATAACCAAAGGCCTTCTTGCCAGAACTAAAAGGGGTGGTGGTGGTGGTGTACTTAGAGATTGTTCCTTGAAGGATGGGGGGACTTATCAAAACAAGTTTCCAATGCAGTTTGATGAGAAGAAGATCAACACAACTGGAGTGAGTGCTTCAAAGAACTTTTGATCAATATGTTCAAAGGGAGTTTAAAGATGATGTAACATCAGAGAGACAGAGAAAGAGAGTTATAAGGTTGTCTGTTCTGTAATTATAAGCTGGTCAGGTCTCTCTGATTGTGATGCTCAATTTTCTTCTCAAATAGTGCCATTTTGTACCAATAATTCGTCCTTGTTATTTAAAAAAGGTTTATATTTTCAGATTCTGTTGAAACTTGGAGAATCTGAGGCCTGAGATTAGGTAAAAATTAAATAATTCGTCCTTGTCAGGCATTAAAATAAAAGTAAAAGTTGTCATAGAATAAAAAGTAAATGACTAATAATAGGGTACTCTCTCAACCTCAAGAGCAAAGTAAGCTCTTATTCTTTAAAATAAGCTCTCCAAAGAAATTTGCACAAAATAAGAAATCATTCTTTCAAAAAATAAGCTAAACCATATACTCCTGAGCAGTGAAATTTACATTTGGTTCAAAACTGTACAACATATTATGAATGTAAATGCTCTCAAAACTGAAACTTCTTTGCATAATCATTATCACAAGGCAACAATTGTTCTTTCAGTTGCAAACATGTCAACCCTTTTGGCATTCTGTGCTAAAAAGGGTAAATTTTAAAGGCTAATATGATAAGGGCATAGCATACAGAAGAGGGAATGAACTTCAACATTGAAAGGCTGAGACTGCAAAATTCCTACCATGGCAAATATTTTGTACCAAGTTTCTTTCATGTTTCAGAAGCTGTGTACAATAAGGCCGAGTGTATCATTCGTAATATAATCTGTATCTATTACAATCAAAAACTCAAGGGATAACTTTTTGTCTAGCTCTCTAACAACCCTCCATTGTTGTCATGTTTTCATCATTACCCTTTTTTTGTTTTAGCTACTCCCTATTTTTGGCTTTTTGGTTTAGCTTTCTCAAGAATTAGAAACACATTTACAGATCAAATGTGTTTCTGTGCCAAAAATGGCACGTTTGGTTCATCATGTAATGATCAGATATAAATTATAATAGTATTTTTTAATAAAATATGCTACATTTTTTATTTGGAATTAAACAACCTATATTAAGTATGAATGTGCAGACAGTCACCAAATAAAGATATGAATGGTTAGCTTCTTTTATGTGAATGATATATGGATGGACTTCAAAACTATAGAAACCTTGCAAAGCTAATGACAATAGTATTTTCTTTTGATATAATCCTTGATAAAATATTTTCATTAGACTAACCATCTAAGGTATAACGGCTACCAAAGTTGGTTGAGTTCTGATATGTCATAATTAATCACTCTGTTACATTAACAGAGTAGTTCCCGAGATCCTCTCCTTGCCTTTCTTTATCATTACATTGTGAAACTTTTCTGTGTTTTTCCACAGACAAACCCATATACCCCAAAACCCAGCTTTCATTTCCTTAAATATCCCGGCATGCCAGGTTCTCCCTCATTTTCTTAAATTTTCATCTTGATTTTCTTTGTGATTTTCCATCTCCAGAATTATGGTGCAAAACAGGTTAATCTCGTAATAAACCTCATTTTGCACCAATTTTTTTTTTTTTTGAAGGGTCGTTGTAAATTGAAGCTACAGGATTTGGAGAATTCATGCCAAAATTTTGAGTAAGTTTTATAACTTTTCCCCTATATTTCATTAGGCGATTGTACAATAAGAGGGTATTCATTTATTATTTTAGATGTAGATAATATGTTGTATGCTAATGATGCAAACAATCTCTTCTTATTTAAGGGGGAATATAATATCATGTGTTGTAGCTCATTTGTGAATGGTCTATATTGAAAATTCTTTTAGTGCAAAAATGTAATCTGTTTCAAAAGCTTCTTGATTACCAAAATTTCGTGCAACATTACAAGAAATTCTGTCAGGATTGAGGTCTAAAAGTGCTACTGGTCTTGGTTTTGCAGAGTTCCAAAGTAAATGGCTTATCTGAATTATGAGAGCAAGAAAGGAAGTGGTAAGAAACTAAAAGTGCATTTTGATCTACCTGAGGATGATGATTATCCCAATCACAAGCGTTCAGGTTCTTCAGGATCTTCTGGATCTTCATTGGATTCTGATGATGGCACAGACAATGGTGATTCCAAGTATGGTGGTTATGGCTCTCCTGTGTGGAGTTTCCAAGGAGGGTCATCAATCCAATCTCCTCCACTTCAGCTCATGAATTCTCCAGGGTATGACCCAAACAGGATCCCCTCTTCTATATTCAATAAACCTACCAGTCCTATGGAATGGAGTGTGGCCTCAAATGATTCACTATTCAGCATACACATAGGAAATAACAGTTTCTCAAGGGACCATGCTTTTCCATTGAGCAACAAATCTGGGGAATTGCCTAGGAATAGTGATATAGCACCACTGCCAACAGTTCAAGAGGCAACTAGTAAAGACAAAGAGGTGGACATGGAAAGAGACTCTCTGTCATCAGATTTGCCAGGTGAAACTTCTAATTCAGTTAGGGAGCAAGAGCATGAGAAAAAATCAAATGAAACTGCAGGTTCAGTTGTTGACCCCAAGAAAACAGAAACATCAGAACAAGTTGCCACAGATGAAACAGTGTTGGACAAAACTCCAGATGATCATAGTAAAGAAGCAAAGATCTCTAATGAGGAACCTAAAAGTGTTTACCGTTCGGTGGAAAGCGATTTAAGCACACGTTCATTTCAATTTCCTATGTGAGTTGTGTTATACCATTATGCTATAACTTCCGAAAGAAGGGTGGATATTAATGCATGCAAATCAAATAGAAAATCTTGTTTGATGGAATCTAAAACATGCAAGACTTATATATATTCAGACTAGTTCTTCCAACCTCAAAAGATTTTGCTAATAATTCATACTATCCAGCATTGATCACTAACATGTGTTAATGTCATCATATAGGAGGTGCAAAATGTACTTTGTCAATAACTTATACTTTTTGTATTGATAACTTCAAAGATATCTTACTACAGAAATTTGGTGGAAGATAATTTAAGAAATTAGTCTTACTTGAACTTCATGTTATGACCATCAGCTCAATCTTTTGGTTTTAGACAATGTTTTCAACCAGTTGAACAACATCACTGCCTTTTCTTTGGATAGTTTTTCCCATGTATCATAAACCTGAGTCATGAATTTTTAATGTTCACTAAAAAATAGAGGTGCACTAACCATTTCAGCTTCATCTATCTTTGCTGTTTGAGTTTTGTTCTTCTTCAAGTTAATTTGATTTGTTTAGGGGTAGGATGTGCTGCTTTTGACCATCATTTGGTCTTGAATTCTTTCAGATTGACACCTGAAGGAGGAGGAAGAACTAGTTCATCAACAGTAGAGTCAGAAAAGCAAGAGAAAGGTGAAAATCAGGAACAGCAGCAGCAGCAGCAGGCAGAGAAGGAACTGCAGCAAACTCCTAGTTCTAAATCAGAAAAGGCACCAAAACAAAGTGGCAAAAGTTGGTGTTTCTGCTTCTCTTGTTCACCATGTTTTTGAGAGAGACAGGTCTTGAATGATGTTGGAATGACAATAGCTAAATGACTAAAATGATGATGGTGACAAATTCTCATACAATTGATCTGCTGGTTACATGGGAATCATTCATTTCCTTCATTCAGCATATCATCTCTAAAAGCTTGAAAATCCTGAGCTTCAACAAGTAAATGGTTAAGAAGGAAATGAGTTTAGTGTTAAATGGTATGCATGACATGATTATCAAAAACCTCTGACAACAAATCAATGGAATGATGATTTATGTAATCCATCCAACACTGCTTGAAAATAGTTATTCTGCTTTAAAGGGTCCAAATTCTTAGACATTAATCTTCTCTTTAAATCATTTGCAGCTATATGCATTGAGAGATTCCCATTCATAGATCCCTCTGTTTGAGAAATCAAAATTGAGAGGATTGAACTCACACTTCTTACTCTTTCAAATTTCATAAATTTAGGCTGTTCATGTACCTCGTTCATTTTATGATTTAGAGTATCATACCTTTGAATTGGATACTAGAAGTTGAAATTCATTATATTAAAGCAGTTATGGTGTGTGTATAAGCTTATCCCGATGTAAAATAGAAGATAGCGAGAAAAATAAATTTAAAGAAAAATGAAAAAAATTGTGAGTGTTAAACTTTCTGTGCTACAAAATGATAATTTGCAAAAACTATATATATATAATTATAATTTGAACTTAATTATTATGTCCGCAAATAATTATTTATACACGTACTTGATGATATTGAAATCGGAGTTATTTACGATTCACAAATTATAATGTAAGATAATTATTTTAGTAGTTATATTATTAATATTTAATATATTTTTTATTATAGTAAAATAAATAATAAATAATAAAAATAATAGATAAAATAAAATCATTTAATTTAATATTTTATTAATATATTTTTTTATATTATAGAAAATGATAATTTAAATAAAATGTCAAAAACATTTAATAAAATAATTTTATTAAATATTTTATTAATATATATTATATTATAATAAAATAACTAATTGAAATAATAAATAAAAATAAAATTAATTAATTTAAATTTTAATATTTTCAAAAGTAATTTATTCTAATATATAGTTATTGTAACCTATAACTTTTTTGTTTATTAGAATGACTTTCTACTTTAACTTAAAAATTATTTAAAGTCTAATTTTATTTTTTTAAATATTTTTTAAAATTAAATTATTTTTAAAAATTATTTTATAAATTCTTTTTCAAATTATATTAATATAAAAACAACTATTATATCACAACATTCAAATCACTTAAATATTTTTTATTTTACTTTAATTCTAATAATTTATGTTTTACTATATTTCGCTTTGTTGTTTTCCTTTTCTATTACCTTATCAATTCAAACAAAATATTAGTGTTCAAAAATTGATTTGAGTTTGAGACGTGTTGCATTGTGGTAATAACTTGACTCTTAGTTTACATTTAACGACTTGCTTGAAATTAGGGAAAAATTTTACATTATTAGTAACTTTTTTATCCATGAACACTTTTTTTTCTTACAAACATGAAATTATGAGAGATAGTTAATAATTTAAATTAAAAAAATGTTAATTACTAAATTTTTATTATTCACTTAATTATTAGTTATTGTTGTTTTTATTTTTATCAAAATTCCTGATCATGATAAGAGTAATAATGTGATTATTATAAGTGAAAGTAGTGACATGTTATGCCTATATATTTATAATTATAATAATAACTTTTAATTACACGATTTAATAAATATAGAATAAGTGAATGATTTAAAAATAACAACTTATAAGTAATGTTATATATAATTATTATGTCATTTCAATTATTAAATTATGGACATCAATTCCTGATTCTATTAATATCACATCACATCATATGTTTTAAAGTACAAATACATAACTATCCAATAATATTTTTATTTTACTTTGATAAAAATTTAAAAACATCAAATATTTTTTGGTTGACTTTCGCTTGAGTGATAATCTAGTAGCTTTAGCAAAAATTAGCTCAAATTGATTATCTTTTTATTGGGTTATTCTCGCTTGAGCGGAAATGCCATTTTCTTTTGAGTTATTTTTTTAAATTGAGTAAAAATTTTCTCGTATTAGCAAAAATTGCACCGCCTTGAGTTACATCGTCATTGTCACACTCTCGCTTGAACAAATAAAGCTTCGTTTGAGCAGAAATGACAATGCTTAGAACATCAAAAACAACCAAAAAATAACTTATATTCAAAACAGTATCAAAACAAGGTTTTAAACAAAATAACACAATATAATCACTACGACAGTATGATCACTCTGTTTTAGTTATTATTTTTAAATATTAACTTCCTAAGTATGCATAATGAATTTTAAGTATTGTGTTATAAGAAACTAATTATACTAACTTATTAATAATAAGAAAATGAAAACTTACTATTATGCATCACAAAATTTAAGTATATGTATAATGAATTTTATCTCAACTTTGATAAATTTCACATTAAATATTATTAGATACCAATAACCTTTTTCATAAAAAATAATATAAGAATAAATATTATATATATAACTTTTTTTCCTTTTTGAAGTAAAGTTTGTTTATTTTTTAAAATAACTACTTAACTTCATGTAAAGATATTTCTATTTAGTTAATAAAATAAATCATTTATAGTTAGGAGAACTTTTAAAAGATTGCATGTATTTTTTTATTTTTTTTGTAAAAGACAATTATGTACAAAGAAGGAAAACTTTTATAGTAACAAGATTTTCTTTTGAATATTTAGTATTTAATATTTGTTCTCCTATATTAGTAAAATATAAATCAAACTATATACATTAATACATCTAATATAAACTATGAAGAGAAGATACTTAACTGTGCAACTGGACATTCCATTCCATGCAACAGTTTCCCAGGACACACAAAAAGAACCTAAATGCACAGGTATATCAAATGAAAACCAACCCACCAATTACTCAGCATATATTTATGGGTCCGCAAAAATTACCATTTCCTTTTAGCACCCCCCATATAGTTTATTACACCACTGTAATTATATCCCTAAATTACAAAATCATTTTAAATTATGGTGTCAAAATTGTTTCAACAATCTACAATATAGATGTTAAATAATCATTGCCATAAATTATATTAAAATTAATAAGTTTTATACACTCATGTAAAAAAGTTCTTTATTTCAATCATTAAATAAACCAAATTTGTTAGAATACAATACACTATTCAATATACAAAATAACACTTTTTGAAAATAAAACAAAACTAACACCTACACATTTAATTTTACACAACTAATATCAAAATAGTATTACAAAATTAATTTTAATAAATAATGCAAATTCCTTAAACTTTATTGTCAATTTTAATACAATGACACCTCAAGTAGACACACCAACATTTATAAAACATTATATACAAAGAGAGATAAACAAAAGACAACTAATATATTTATTCAATATTTAAGTTACTTTTATGGTTCTTAAAAATATTCATTATTGTTTTCTCTACTTCTAAAATACAACTCAGATCTCTTTTAATTTATTAAACTAATATATAAAAAGACAATTACTCACTGATTTGGGACTAGTTATGTCATAAAACAAAACATGCATGAGGGGATTGATCCAAAGTCTCATCAATGTCTATTGATGAGGATCCCTCTTCTTGCAAGTAAATCCAGAACAACATTTGCTTTGATGATTCATCACTATTCAACACTGCCTTTATGTCCAAAATAAGGAATATAGTTTATTTACATTTTTTCCATCAATAAAACACATTATTTCTCTGCCCATCTATGTTTACTAAATCATTAATTTAAAGACCATCATTTTCAATAATTGAGATGTAGTAGATAAACTAGTTCAGAGTTGTTCGAGTTATAAATGCAACGTGATTAGCTTTTGGAACAATTTTCAATTCAAACCAGACTACTCTTGCATTGTCCAAAACTAAATTCATCATTGGACTTTGATTTGGACTAGAAAGTGATTTTAGGATTGAGATAAAGAGTGAACACTACAATAAGAGTAACACGATTTCAAAGAAAAATAAAAAGAAAACCAACTATCTATTCTAAAAATACTATTAAATCTAAAAGATGAAAAATGGTTTTGTTTGGCATAGGAAAATACTCTTCTTAATTTTGTGGCCCATTTTTAGAAATTCATATAATATTAAACAATTTTAAGAAAATGTTTTTTTTACGTTAAAAAAGGAGAAAAAGAAGAAACGCGTTCCCCAAAGGGAACACTGCTGAGTTGTGTCTTGTTCTTCCTTCTTCTCCATCGATCATCCGCTGAGATATTACCCTTTCTTCTTCTCTTCAAATTCACTCCAAAAGCAGCGTTCTTTCTTCTCTAACTCTGAAATGTGTTCTGCTTCTTCTCTTACTTCTTCCAATTCTTCTTCTTCTTCCTCTTCTTCTGCTTCTTCTTCGTCTTCTTTGTCTTCTTCTCCTTCTTCTTCTTCTCATTGCGGTTCAGTGATCAGAAGGAATTCACTCATGCAATTCCAATTCCTTGTCTTTGTGGTCCTCTTCACGTTGCAAAACGTCGCCGTTGCGGTCGATTCGGACAAATCCGCGCTCCTCCGCATGAAGGCGTCCTTGTCCGACCCCGCCGGCGTTCTCTCCACATGGACCACTGCTGGCGGTTCTAACTCCGGCCACTGCTACTGGCCTGGCATCCTCTGCGACGCGAACTCCCGCGTCGTCGCCGTCAACGTCACCGGAAACGGCGGCGACCGTGCCTCGCACCCGTGCTCCGATTCCTCGAAATTCCCCCTCTACGGTTTCGGAATTCGGCGGACATGCAAAGGTAGTAAAGGTTCTCTCTTTGGAAACGTTTCTTCTTTTAATTTCATCAGTGAGCTCACGGAGCTTAGGGTTTTGTCTCTCCCTTTCAACGCGATGAAGGGGGAAATTCCTGAAGCAATTTGGGGCATGGAAAAGCTAGAGGTTCTCGATTTAGAAGGGAACTTGATAAGTGGGTATCTTCCCTTGAGAATTAATGGCTTGAGGAAGTTGAGGGTTCTGAATCTTGGGTTTAATAGGATTGTTGGGGAGGTACCTAGTTCAATTGCGTCTCTTGAGAGTTTGGAGGTTTTGAATTTGGCTGGTAATGAATTGAATGGTTCTGTGCCTGGTTTTGTTGGGAGGCTTAGAGGGGTGTATCTTTCGTTTAATCAGTTCAGTGGGATTGTTCCGGGAGAGATTGGGGAGAATTGTTGGAAGCTTGAGCATTTGGATTTGTCTGGGAATTCCTTGGTTCAAGGGATTCCTGTGAGTTTGGGGAATTGTGGGAGCTTGAGGACGCTTTTGCTGTATTCCAATTTGTTGGAAGAAGGTATTCCTGGTGAGCTTGGGAAGCTTAAGAGACTTGAGGTGTTGGATGTTTCCAGGAACACTCTCAGTGGCGCTGTGCCGAGGGAACTTGGGGATTGCTCGGAGTTGTCGGTTCTTGTGCTGTCAAATCTCTTTGATGTGCGCGGGGAAGCTGCCGGTGATTTTGGGAAATTGGGTTCACTGAATGATCAGGTGAATTATTTTGAAGGGTCAATGCCTGTGGAGGTTTTTTCGCTTCCAAAGTTGAGGATATTGTGGGCTCCCAGGGTGAATTTAGAAGGCAGTTTTCAGGGGAATTGGGGTGGTTGTCAGAGCTTGGAGATGGTAAATTTGGCTCAGAATTTCTTCAGTGGGGAATTTCCTAGCCAGCTTGGTGTCTGCAAGAGGCTGCATTTTCTTGATTTAAGTGGAAACAACCTTACTGGGGTGCTTTCTGAAAAGCTTCACGTTCCCTGTATGAGCGTGTTTGATGTTAGTGGGAACATGTTATCTGGTTCAGTTCCCGATTTCTCCAATATCGTTTGTCGCCCTGTTCCTTCCTGGAAACGAGACCCGTTTGAAGATGGTAGTGTTTCCTCACCATATGGGTCGTTCTTTTTGTCAATGCTTCATGAAAGATCGCTTTTTACATCAGTGGGGGGAGTTGGTACTTCTGTTGTTCACAACTTTGGGGAAAACAGCTTTACTGGCATTCAATCGCTACCCATACCACATGACAGGCTGGGGAAGAAGAACGGTTACACGTTTCTTGTTGGTGGAAATATTCTTGCAGGATCATTTCCTACATATTTATTTAAGAAATGTGATGGATTAGATGCATTCCTTTTAAATGCCAGTTATAATAAGATATCTGGTCATATACCTTCCAATATCAGTCGAATGTGTAGATCATTGAAATTTTTGGATGTGTCTGGAAATCAACTTGCAGGACCGGTTCCTGTTGATTTAGGGAATATGGTCTCCCTTGTATCGCTGAACCTCTGTAGGAATCAGTTGCAAGGTCAAATTCCCACCAGCCTTGGCCAGATGAAGAATCTGAAGTTTCTCTCTTTAGCAGGTAATAAGTTAAATGGCTCAATTCCTACCAGCCTGGGGCAGTTGTACTCTTTGGAAGTCTTTGACCTTTCTTCAAACTCTCTTACTGGTGAGATTCCAAAGGCTATTGAGAACATGAGAAATTTGACTGATATTTTGCTCAATAACAACAATCTTTCCGGTCATATTCCTGGTGGTTTGGCATATGTCACTTCACTCTCAGCATTCAATGTGTCTTTCAACAACTTATCTGGATATTTGCCTTCCAACAGTAGCTTGTTTAAATGCAGCAGTGCTGTTGGGAATCCGTACCTAAGTCCCTGCCGCGGAATCTCTCTGTCTGTGCCATCAGGGAATCAGCCAGGGCCGATTGATAGCAACTCTTATAATACGGCACCAGAACAAGCTACTGGCAAGAAGAGTGGGAGTGACTTCAGTTCTATTGAAATAGCATCTATAACTTCTGCTTCAGCCATTGTTTCTGTACTTATAGCCCTGATTGTTCTATTCTTTTACACAAGGAAGTGGAAGCCAAGGTCCAGGGTTGTTGGCTCTACAAGAAAAGAAGTTACAGTGTTTACTGATATTGGGGTCCCATTGACGTTTGAAAGTGTTGTCCAAGCCACCGGAAATTTCAATGCTGGCAACTGTATTGGGAGTGGAGGTTTTGGGGCAACATACAAGGCAGAGATAGCATCAGGAATCCTGGTGGCAGTCAAACGTCTAGCAGTTGGACGTTTCCAAGGTGTTCAACAATTCCATGCCGAGATCAAGACCCTTGGGAGGCTTCATCATCCAAATCTTGTCACTCTGATTGGTTATCATGCTTGTGAGACAGAGATGTTTCTCATATACAATTATTTGCCAGGAGGTAATCTCGAAAAGTTTATACACGAGAGGTCCACAAGGGCGGTAGACTGGAGAATTCTTCACAAGATTGCATTGGACATTGCTCGAGCACTTGCCTATCTGCATGATCAATGTGTTCCCCGTGTTCTTCACCGTGATGTCAAGCCCAGCAACATCTTGTTAGACGACGATTTCAATGCTTATCTATCGGACTTTGGATTGGCTAGACTTCTGGGAACTTCAGAGACACATGCTACCACTGGTGTAGCTGGAACATTTGGGTATGTTGCTCCTGAATATGCCATGACATGCCGTGTTTCTGACAAGGCTGATGTGTATAGCTATGGTGTGGTGCTTCTGGAGTTGCTCTCAGACAAGAAGGCATTGGACCCTTCATTTTCTTCTTATGGAAATGGATTCAACATAGTGGCATGGGCATGCATGCTACTGAAGCAAGGAAGGGCAAATGAGTTCTTCACTGCAGGGTTATGGGAAGCAGGACCTGGAGATGATTTGGTAGAGGTGCTTCACTTGGCAATTGTGTGTACTGTTGACTCTCTCTCTACCAGACCTACAATGAAACAAGTTGTGAGAAGGCTTAAGCAACTTCAACCCCCATCATGCTAGCTGCTTCTGTGGCTTCATCTTTTAACATTATTGATCTTAGAAATATTGTAATTTGTAATTTAGCATTTTTGTGGATTTAGGTTGAGTTTTCAATTTGTACTTATTCCCCTCCCCTGTACATTTTTATATAGTTGTGGCCCCAATTTTGCATACTCTTTTCTTGATTTGCTGATAGTTGGCTTGGTGTTGACTGTTGAATCTGCAGAAGAATGCAGATATTTGATTCCCCCTCTGGACATGTCTATTTGTTCAATAAAATTGAAGAATAGAATCTATATTTTGAATTTTCTTTTCCTTTTGTGTAGTTCTGCTAGATTTGAGTACCATAAAATAAGGGTGCTAATCTATTCTATTCGTGTGCCATAAAATAAGGTTCTTATATGGTAAAATTCATCGATGAATGTGTACTCACATAACATGCTCTTTCACTATGAATTTAATACAGTAATGTATACAAGACTTGAACAAAGACTACTAAGTTACCTGCTTGAGAGTTGCCAGCTAGATTGAATATAATTTCTTATTAGCTCATCCATTTATTTAATATTCTAACACTTTCAATTTTTGATTATCTGATGAATGAGAAAATGGACGAATTTGTTAAATTTATTTTAGTTTACAATTGATTGGATAAAAATAATAATTAACATATTTTGATTAGTAAAAGATATTTTAAAAAGCTGATTTAGAGCGATTCATTTGATAAAAGTATATCACATTTATCCTTGAACATTTTTTTTTTCATGAATTCATCAAAAAATGAATACGATCTCTTGTTCTCTATATAAGAAACAACTAATTAATTATGAAGACTAATAAAAATAGTTAATTTAGTTAGTTTTGATTCATAAGATCATAAATTTAAATTTATTTCAAAGATTGTCATAAAATAATTTTAAGTGTAGCTACATTTAATGAGATTATTCATTATTCAATAATCAATTTTCAACTATAAGAATAGTGTATATTGTTAATGACTCAACAATAAATGTATTTATGATAAACAAGTGAATGTTTCATTAATATATTTCACAATAAATTAATGATAAAAAAAAGAAATTAACTTGCATTTAAAAGTTTTTATATGTTTCTTATATTTAGAGAAAAATAAATAAACTCTTGTATGTTTCTTATATACATGATGACCCTGAGAAGTATGTTTTAAAAAAATAATTATTTCTACTTAAAAAAGGAAAAATGGTTTAAAGACAATTTTTGAAAATATACTTTTTAAACTCTTGTATGTTTCTTATATACATGATGACCCTGAGAAGTATGTTTTAAAAAAATAATTATTTCTACTTAAAAAAGGAAAAAATGGTTTAAAGACAATTTTTGAAAATATACTTTTTAAACTCTTGTATGTTTCTTATATACATGATGACCCTGAGAAATATGTTTTAAAAAAATAATTATTTCTACTTAAAAAAGGAAAAAATAGTTTAAAGACAATTTTTGAAAATATATTTTTTAAACTCTTGTATGTTTCTTATATACATGATGACCCTGAGAAATATATTTTAAAAAAATAATTATTTCTACTTAAAAAAGGAAAAAATAGTTTAAAGATAATTTTTGAAAATATAATTTTTAAACTCTTGTATTTTTCTTATATACATGATGACCCTGAGAAGTATGTTTTAAAAGAAGAATTATTTCTACTTGAAAAAGGAAAAAATAGTTTAAAGACAATTTTTGAAAATATATTTTTTAAAACAAATTTTAGAATTGTAAATTTTGAATTATAAAAAAATTAAGAAAAGATTTAACTGTGAAAAAAGGTTAGATCAATTTAGTTCCATTAAAATTTTGAAAAACAGCATTTGAATTATTAACCATCTCCAAATGTAAATAAATGAATGTAATTCAATTATTTTTAAAAATTAGGTTCGATAAATTTACTTAAAAATAGGCTAGATGTTTGTTGACAAATAAATTATTTTTTCATCTCTAAATTATCTTGACTTTTTGTTGTTCAGTGTAGATCGTTTCATACTTTAAAATATATAAAACAATCAAAACCTAAAAAAAAAAAAAACTCACATATTTAAATTCAATATGATTAATATTATAACATGTTAACATAATAATTTGGATTATATCTAGTTCTTGAATATCAATATAAAGGGTTTCGTTAAATAATTAGAAGTATATAAATGTTCTCATTATCACTTATAGCTTACTATAAATATACAAAGTTTTTTTTTATATTATCTACTAAACTCCCATAGAGTGTAAGTTTAAAGTTTAAGTAAATAATGTTTTTCCATGTTAAGTAGGCAAAGTTTCTTTGAGATATAAAACAAAAATAATGTTATTTATAAGTTTCACACTAAAATGAGTAAATATGAAATCATGAATAAACTTATCCTCAGACATTGTTAAGCACTTAAAATATTAAAAGAATGAAAAAATTGTTAGTTATGCACATTCATTAACCTGGATCAATCTTTCATGTAAATAGTGCAACTTCTATTTATAAATGTCACAAAAGTATTTGTTATGACCTGGTGCTTGCATGTTATCTTTTGCGTCAAAGTTTTCCATTAGAGATGTTTGACTTGATGTCGAAGCTCTTTCTGTTAAGGAAAGAACATGCTTTACCTGAGCAATTATCTTGTTTACAATGATCATGTTAAAATTAGCATATAACACTTATATGTAGTTTCAATGTGTATCAGGATCTACTTTTAAAAATTGTGATGCATGAAAGTGTAGTCTTTGATGTATGTGTCTAATCCTTCTTGTGTTTGTTGTTAAATCGTCTAACAATTTAAGCATATGAGTATATACTTATTTTAAAATCTAGCGAATTGTTTTTGTTCTTGATTTCTATACTTAAGAAGTTTCATTTGATTCACAGTCAGAAAACTCATTAGATAACCAAAAACTCCAAAGCCTTGGGTTATATTTTAGGCAAATTTTTATATAAACTTACACATAATCTTGTATAATTCATCTAGCCTTAATGTACATGTCTGTTAGAGTTCTACTTACACTTGTGGCATCCATGGATGTGGAATTATAGCAGATTGACATGAGATCATCTTACTCCATAGAAACTTGTTGCAAGATTAAGATGCATAAAAATGGAACGGATTGACAAGCAAGAAAAGATTCTTAAATAAATCATCTACACCACTCAAGAAGAGTAGGAAAAACTCTAGAAGTTGTTGACAATATTTATTGAAAACTCTACTAAAATAGCTCATTCTCACACAAGAGACACTAAAGGCTATTCAAGCTCTCAAATATGTATTAAACTCAAATGTGTGTTTTACAATGCACATAAGGTCCCTTTATATAGGCTAGGAACAATGAGTTAGCTTCCCTAAATGGAGATTTAACACTTAGATGCTTAGAGTTAGCTATTCTAACCTAGGATAGTTCATTCTAGATTCCAAACAAAAGTTACTCTAAGAAGAATTAACCTCAACCAATATTAAAATGTATGTACAATTTGTATTACTATTTTTTACAATATTTTTATCTTTTCTAAGAGTCATTAAGGTTTTATTGGCTTGATAAAGGTCCTCTTCCAACTCCTTACTTATTCTTCTAATCAAGACACCTTTAGAAGCTTCATGTATTTGTTGAATTCTTTTCTTTCTTTTTCTTCCTTTCACTATGCTTCTAGTAGCTACCTCTCCTTCTGTGCTTGAATCCATGATCACATGAATATTTCTACATTTAATAAAACTATTTTATTGCATAGAAAAAATTTTAGGAGCAATAACAAATAATTTATTTGTAAAAACCTTATAAATATTTTAAAATTAAAGTATGTCTAAGTAAGTAATCTAAAGTCTTTAATAGAATCATCACTTCAAACTCATGAATCAAGTGCAACACGATAGAATAAACAATCTTACCCCTATATTATTCCAAAATTTATAAAAAAAAAAAAATATCCTTCAAAGTCACCTGGTCTAAAAGCCCCTACAACATTCAAGGATAAAACCACAACTTTGACTTCTTTAAAAGAGAGCAAACTCGTCTTTTGTTATCCTTATCACTAACTTGAGTTCGAATAACTTTTGAAACAATATCATTGTTTACATGAAAACTATTTATAGTGTATAATGATGTATAGAATTCAAAAACATGATGTTAAATATCCTTAATGTTATTAATCACACAATCACCATCTTTAATTAAGAAATTACTAACAAAAAAGAAATTTGACTCAAATGTAATATTTCTTTTCAAAAGCTCTCTTGATAAAAAGGAAATTTGATTAAGATAAGTCTGTGCTTTGAATTCTATTTCCTTTAATAGAGAAGTCTTACCATCAATCTTCATAGAAGATTAAACCTCCCCCAAGGTTATTTCCATGTTTTTGACATGTATGTGCACGTTATCAGACCTTAAAATTCCATTTTTTTCAAAGCCACCTTAAATATTTGTTGTGAAATGTACATAGGGAACCTTGAATGTATGTCTTCCAAATATTCTTAACAACATTCTTAAAATCATGATCTTCAACCTACATAACATGAAACTTTAAGATGATTTTCTTTTCTCATACTCACCACACAAAGTGAGAAGTGAAGGAAAATTATATGTATTGTATTTGTAGTAGGGTTTAACATTCTAAACTCACTTAGTTATCAAAATAAATATAATTACACTTAACTCAATCAACTGCATTTCAATACTTTAATCCTACATTCGACCATTCCACCAAGTATAAGGAGTATCATGAGTAGGTATAATGTCCATGACCTAATCATTGTACCAAGATACAAATTCAGAACATGATATATTGAACAACCAATTTTTCTCCAAGCTTCTCATGCGCTCCTAATACAACATTAAAACCCAACATAATTGTTCAAGAGTCAACATTTGCAAAGTGACACATTATGAAATTATTTCATAACAAACATTGGTTAACATGTGAAGTTGAAGTATAAATCATAAAGGAAAAAAGTCAAACCCTTTTAAAGAATAAAACGTTAAACCAATCCTTTTACTGAATAACCAAAAGATGTATATAATCTTTGCAAATGAACCACAAATTAGGAAAAATATATTCACTATCATTAATAACAAATTAGAGAGATCCAAAAAAGACATAAAATAAATTTACTCTTGTCATTATTACACATCATAACATTTATGTCACTTATATCCAAAATCTTATCATTTTGCAAACAATCATAAATAAGACCCAGTTACCTTATTACTTGAAATAACTCCAATGTTAAATATTTGTTGAGTTCAAGTATTTTTATTGCTCTCTAAGTAATTTACCAACTTTGTTTCTTTTTTAGCTAACATACATAATTCATATCATTTGATTAATTTTAGAGATACTTTGTTAGACATATCAATGGCTAGTAAGGATATTTAAGAATTATATTCGACATTATTAGTTTTTTTTGTCAATTATTCATCATCAACTTCAATTATAGCACTTGTTTAGATTATCTCATCTTAAGAAACTTTTTTATGATTCCTTAGTAAGATATCACTAACTAACATTGCTTAAGCACTTACCAAAATTTAAACAAGTGAAATTGAGACATTCATATTTTAATATAAGTATGTGATCCAAAACATTAACTTTTAACACTAGTTTTCTTTCTAGATCTATTTCAACACAAATTTTTCTTTCCGTATTTATCTCAACACAAATCTAACAAATTTGCTTCTTGAATGAACAAAAGTTAATTTACTAATTTATAATATGGTTTCAAACTTGTTTCTAACATGCTTAAAGAACTTTAATGATAAATTATAGGAATCTTGACAACAATCTTTCTCATTATTATGTTGTAAAAGTGAAAAATGATTTTTATCTTTAGATCGTAATATACTAATTTATGATAATCTATATCCTCTCAACAAGCACATTCTTATAATTATTTAATAAAATATACACATAAATAATCTTATAAATTTACAGTATAGATAAAAATTAAATTAATTTCTCCTTTCATATTAGAATTTGTTTTAAATCATCATGAAACTCACATGATTAGGTAACACATAAAAATACACCATTCTTTAAATTGATTGATTGTAATTTAGATTTTTTTTCGACAACAAAAAATATAAAATAAATAGGGGTGATAATGTTATTTCAACCTATTTACAAATACTCCCGCACACACATGTACACATATAAAGTTAAGATCTAATACACTAAATTAGAACATTCAAACAACTTTTTTAAATCTATCAAAATCACGTCTAGTGTTGCGCGAATCATTTCTCGAATTTTCTATAAAATAAAACATCCAAACATATCTAAATAAAAAAAAGTCTTAAGATGATTAAACAAATAAAAAAAAAACTTAAAAAAAACCTTTATCTATTTCTTTTATAAAAAATCCTTAAACATGATTTCTATCACTTTCTTTAGATTTCTTTTCTTTTCAATTTTATTAAGATTATAAGACTCAATATTTTACCTATACATGTTAGAATTTTTTTTTGTGAGAATTAAGAACTTGATTACTAATCAATAACACGGTAAAAATACTCACTCCATGTAATTAGCTATACAATCTAAAAGCAATAACCTCGTTAAAATTTGTTTTTCATTTTTAGACTTAAGGGAAAAAACTCAGGGTCCACTTTATCAAGCCATTAAAAAACATTTTTATACTAAAAAACAAAATAAAAAAAAAAAGGAAGAAAAACGCGTTTTGCAAAGAAAACACTGTTTGAGTCCGAGTCTTGTTCCTCCTTCTTCCCCATCAATTCCATAGTCTTTCTTCTTCGATATCTCAGGATTAGGGTTTTCAAAAACCCTTCCTTCTTCTCTTCGACTTCACTCCTACAACGGGGAAGAAGGGTTTTTTTTCCGTGAGATTCGGTTTTCTTTCACTGTGAGATGTTTTCTTCTTCTTCTTCTCATTGCAGTTCAGTGATCAAATGGAATTCTCTAGTGCACTTTCTCTTCCTGGTGGTTCTCTTCTCCTTGAGAAGCGACGCGGTTGTGTCCGATTCGGACGAATCCGCACTCCTCCGCCTGAAGGCCTCGGTCTCCGACCCCGCCCGCGTTCTCTCCACATGGACCTCTGCAGCCGGCGCTGACTCTGGCTACTGCTCCTGGTCCGGCATCCTCTGCAACGCGAACTCCAGGGTTGTCGCCATCAACGTCACCGGAAAAGGCAACAACCGAACCTCTCACCTGTGCGCTGGTTTCTCTCAATTCCCCCTTTACGGATTCGGAATTCGACGAACGTGCCAAGGTAGTAAAGGTTCTATCTTTGGAAACGTTTCTTCTTTTAATTTCATCAGTGAGCTCAGCGAACTTAGGGTTTTGTCTCTCCCCTTCAACGCGTTGGAGGGGGAAATCCCCGAAGCTATTTGGGGTATGGGAAAGCTAGAGGTTCTCGATTTAGAAGGGAACTTGATAAGTGGGTATCTTCCCTTGAGAATTAATAGCTTGAGGAAGTTGAGGGTTCTGAATCTTGGGTTTAATAGGATTGTAGGGGAGATTCCTAGTTCAATTTCTTCTCTTGAGAGTTTGGAGGTTTTGAATTTGGCTGGTAATGAATTGAATGGTTCTGTGCCTGGTTTTGTTGGGAGGCTAAGAGGGGTGTATCTTTCGTTTAATCAGTTTAGTGGGGTTATTCCGAGAGAGATCGGGGAGAATTGTTGGAAGCTTGAGCATTTGGATTTGTCTGGGAATTCGTTGGTTCAAGGGATTCCTGGGAGTTTAGGGAATTGTGGGAGCTTGAGGACGCTTTTGCTGTATTCCAATTCTCTAAAGGAGGGTATTCCTGGTGAGCTTGGGAAGCTCAAGAACCTTGAGGTGTTGGATGTTTCCAGGAATGCTCTCAATGGTGCTGTGCCTAGGGAACTTGGGAATTGCTCAGAGTTGTCGGTTCTTGTGCTGTCAAATCTCTTTGATGTGCGCGGGGAAACTGCGGGTGATTTTGGGAAATTGGGTTCACTGAATGATCAGGTGAATTATTTTGAAGGGTCAATGCCTGTGGAGGTTTTCTCGCTTCCAAAGTTGAGGATATTGTGGGCTCCCATGGTGAATTTAGAAGGCAGTTTTCAGGGGAATTGGGGTGGATGTGAGAGCTTGGAGATGGTAAATTTGGCTCAGAATTTTTTCAGTGGAGAATTTCCGAACCAGCTTGGTGTCTGCAAGAGGCTGCATTTTCTTGATTTAAGTGGAAACAATCTTACGGGGGTGCTTTCTGAAAAACTTCACGTTCCCTGTATGAGCTTGTTTGATGTTAGTGGGAACATGTTATCTGGTTCAATTCCTGATTTCTCCTATACTGCTTGTCCCTCTGGACCTTCTTGGAATGGAGATTTGTTTGAAGATGGCAATGTTTCTCCACCATATGCATCCTTTTTTTCATCAAAGGTTCAGGAAAATTCACTTTTCAGAGCAATGGGGGGAGTTGGTATTTCTGTTGTTCACAACTTTGGTCGAAACAACTTCAATGGCATTGTGTCGTTACCTATGGCACGTGACAGGCTGGGGAAACAGAGCAGTTACACATTTCTGGTTGGAGAAAATAATCTTGCTGAACCATTTCCTACATATTTATTTGAGAAATGCCATGGATTAGATGCATTGCTTCTAAATGTCAGTTATAATAGGATATCTGGTCATATTCCTTCCAGCTTCAGTGGGATATGCAGATCATTGAAATTTTTGGATGTGTCTGGAAATCAGCTTGCAGGATCAATTCCTGTTGATTTAGGGAATATGGTCTCCCTTGCATCTCTGAACCTCAGTAGGAATCAGTTAGAAGGTCAGATTCCCTCCAGCCTTGGCCAGATAAAGAATCTGAAGTTTCTTTCTTTGGCTGGTAATCAGTTAAATGGCTCAATTCCGACCAGCCTGGGGCAGTTGTACTCCTTGGAGATCTTGGACCTTTCTTCAAACTATCTTACTGGTGAGATTCCAAAGGCTATTGAGAACATGAGAAACCTGACTGATGTTTTGCTCAATAACAACAATCTTTCTGGTCACATTCCTGATGGTTTGGCATATGTCACTACACTCTCAGCATTCAATGTGTCTTTCAACAACTTATCTGGATCGTTGCCTTCAAATAGTGGCTTGATTAAATGCAGTAGTGCTGTCGGGAATCCGTATCTAAGCCCCTGCCGAGGAGTTTCACTGTCTGTGCCATCAGGAAGTCAACTAGGGCCTATTGATGGCAACCCTTATAATTCAGCAGCAGAACAAGCTACTCACAAGGGGAGTGGGAATGGCTTGAGTTCTATTGAAATAGCATCTATAACTTCTGCTTCAGCCATTTTTTCAGTTCTTATAGCCCTGATTGTTCTATTCTTTTATACTCGGAAGTGGAAGCCAAGGTCCAGGGTTGTGGGTTCTACTAGAAAAGAAGTTACAGTGTTTACTGATATTGGTGTCCCATTGACCTTTGAAACTGTTGTCCAAGCCACAGGAAATTTCAATGCTGGCAACTGTATTGGTAGTGGAGGTTTTGGGGCAACATACAAGGCAGAGGTAGCACCAGGAATCCTGGTGGCAGTCAAACGACTCGCAGTTGGACGTTTCCAAGGTGTTCAACAATTCCATGCCGAAACCAAGACCCTTGGGAGGCTTCATCATCCAAATCTTGTCACTCTGATTGGGTATCATGCTTGTGAGACAGAGATGTTTCTCATATACAATTATTTGCCTGGTGGGAATCTTGAAAAGTTCATCCAAGAGAGGTCCACAAGGGTTGTGGATTGGAGGATTCTTCACAAGATTGCATTGGACATAGCCCGTGCACTGGCCTATCTGCATGATCAGTGTGTTCCCCGTGTTCTTCACCGTGATGTCAAGCCCAGCAACATCTTGTTAGACGACGATTTCAATGCTTATCTATCGGACTTTGGATTGGCTAGACTTCTGGGAACTTCAGAGACACATGCTACCACTGGTGTAGCTGGAACATTTGGGTATGTTGCTCCTGAATATGCCATGACATGCCGTGTTTCTGACAAGGCTGATGTGTATAGCTATGGTGTGGTGCTTCTGGAGTTGCTCTCAGACAAGAAGGCATTGGACCCTTCATTTTCTTCTTATGGAAATGGATTCAACATAGTGGCATGGGCATGCATGCTACTGAAGCAAGGAAGGGCAAATGAGTTCTTCACTGCAGGGTTATGGGAAGCAGGACCTGGAGATGATTTGGTAGAGGTGCTTCACTTGGCAATTGTGTGTACTGTTGACTCTCTCTCTACCAGACCTACAATGAAACAAGTTGTGAGAAGGCTTAAGCAACTTCAACCCCCATCATGCTAGCTGCTTCTGTGGCTTCATCTTTTAACATTATTAATCTTAGAAATATTGTAATTTGTAATTTAGCAGTTTTGTGAATTTAGGTTGAGTTTCTAATTTGTACTTATTCTCCCCCTGTACATTTTTATATAGTTGTAGCTCCAATTTTCAGTACACTTTTCTTGATTAGGTTAGGGGGCCTGGTATTGATTCTGCAGAAGAATGCAGATATTTGATTTCCCCTCCATTACATGTCTATTTGTTCAATAAAATTGAAAAATAGATTGTGTTTTTTCCATTTCTTTTGTGCTGTTCTGCTAAATTTATTTGACTAAATGTCTAAATTTATCTGACCTTATAATGATTACAGTGTTATCTTTTGTTTTTGGAAAGTATTACAATGTAATCTTTAAAATATTTGTTACTAAATGCGTATACTTTTTAGGAGTTTGAATGCACTCACGTTTTACCGTATAACAATAAACTTCGAAATAATAGCTATATTTTTAGTTATTTCAAACATTCTAGAACTGACTTAATTTACTTTTAAGATGCCCTTTTTCTTTGAAAATCAAATTTGAAAGAGTGCCAAATAATTGTGACAATAATCAGGTTATAGTATGGTTTTAATTAAATAACATTGTATTATAAAAAAAATTGGATTACATTATTGAAGGATTAATGAAAAAACATAATCTTGGAGGACCAATTTAAGATTTTAATTTTTATTTTATATATCAATATTAAGTCGTTAACTCCTCCAGTCTCTTTTCAAAATTTATCTGTAGATAAAAGTACACATATGTCCTTTTTTTTTCCGTCATACTTTTCGTCATTTTGACTAATCTATTTGTGTACCATAAAAAATCCCGTGTTAGTTCTAAATAGTGTTCTTTTAATCTAATACATGAAAAGTCTACTAAAATAACACTTCTATTCTAATTGAACACTGTTCTTTATCTAAAAGTCTACTTGAATAATTTAATAACTTGGGGTTTTTATTCGATTGTTTCCGAAAAAAAAAATCTTAAAATGGATAAAATATATTTTTTAATAAATTAATTTAATAATATTAAAAATAATTATTTAATTAATTAAAATTTTAAACTCGCGTTTGAATATAAAATTACTATGAATAGCGATTTTTTAGGTGCATACTAGTCCAAATTCATGTTTATTGCAAGCCATTATAAAAAGAATTAGAATCTAAAATTGTTAAATGGTAAAATTTATCATATATTTCAATTAATTTATCAATTTTTGATTACTTATTTAAAAAGTTATAGAAAAAGTAGGCAGCAAAAGGTGCACTTGGTTTAATTTTCGTTGTTGTTTTTCTTTGACGTTGAAATGAATATATAAAAAGATTAAATTTTCTTAGAATAGTACAATTCATAGAAAACTACTTTTGACGAAAATGATAGTAACTAGATCACATTTAATAAATAATAATTATTTTGATTATTATAAAAAAATAATTACGTTATGTTTGATTATTTAGAGATTAAATTTTCTTAGAATAGTACAATTCAGAGAAAACTACTGTTGACGAAAATGATAGTAACTAGATCACATTTAATAAATAATAATTATTTTGATTATTATTAAAAATAATTATTATGCTTGATCATTTATATACGTCTCAATTAATTTATTTTCTTTTATTCACAATTTATTTTTAAAAATTTAATATATAAAATCACTTTGGAATTTTTTATATTTTAATCGAAACAAATAACTTGTAGTAAAAGTTAATTTGATCTTAAAGGTTTTGATTGTTTTTCCAATATTTATATGATATTAAAATATATTTATTTTAAAAACATAAGACATGTCTTTGAAAACTAATTGATTTTAAATTGAATTAAAATATTTATTGTAAACTCTAACTGAAAAAAACTTAAAACATATTTAATTCGATTAATTGTTTGTGATATAAAAACAAAACAAAATTGCAGAAAATGTGAGTTTGGAATGAATGATTTGGTAGACGTTGTAGCAGTTATGGGAGTTTTTATTGATGTTTATATCTTTGAAAAGGTTTTCTAGTGTCTAATAAATATATTTTTTAAATTTATTGTTTCCCTTATTTTTACATGGATTGCCTTGGTTTAAAATTCTTACACGTGTCAACAACTTTATTTTCAAATATTTGTGACAGATAAGTCATAATTAATCTATAATTAATTATTTGCTATCAATGCAAAAAGTTATTGGTGACTTCATATCTGTATAAATAAGGAAAAAGAACATTTAGACTAAGATTCATCAAATAGGAGGACAAAGAAGATCCTCATATTTTGAAAAGAATTGGATGATACAGAAAGAAAAAGATGAAAAAATAATAAATCCTTGTGTTTATACACCATTTGAACTCTCATTAAATTTTAATAGAGATAGATTTATAACGCTTATACTTTGCTATAGAAACATACCATAAACATCTATCTATTTTATCTCTTCTCTCCAAAACTTATAAAAGTGCCAAAAGAGAAAACAAATCAATGATTTAAAAATAGATTCTATTTCTACAGACAATATTTCCAAAGAAAATAAAATCCGTTAGACAAATTTGAAAAGTTGAATAAAAAGCATAAAGTTTAAAGATAAGTTTTACTACTATAAGTTCGAAATTTGTAAAATTTTTAAGGAAAATCTTCTCTTCTTTAAAAAAAGCATTTAAAGGAAGATATTTTTCACATTAAATGATCATTTAATTGAAAGTAAATTCTAACGAGAGTTATTTCTATGTTTGTCAAAGGTTATAAAAGATTAAATCTTATTACAAGATCATCTTGAGATTGCTGTAATAATGGTTGTTTGCAATATATGATGAGAGAAATGTCTATGTTCCAAGAATTAAAAAAGAAGAATAACAAATGATAAGTTACATTTAAAACAAACCAAAAAGGAATGATAGTAGATATTGGATGGATAAGTATGTACTTGTTTCATCTATTTATAATGTCTTATTAATATAAGGTCTTAAACATAATCTATTGAATATAAATCAATTAAATGTTACAATGAATATAATGTTTCTTTGAACAAAGGCATAGGTGTAGTTAAAAGTAGTGACAATACTATTATTTTCTACTATTAAGAGATAATTAAATTTTAAAAAGAATATGATTTCTATAAAGGGGAGGTTGAGTTTAAAAATATTTGTTCAAGATTTTCATAAGATGGTTGATAATAAACAGTATGAGAGTGATCATCTATTAGTTGAAAAATATTTTTAAAAAGATTTTCACAAACAACTTATGAAAGAAAGTCAACGATAATATAAGTGTAATAAAATAAGTGAAAAGACACTTAATTTTGATATTGGTTCAGCCCAACATTGACCTATTTCTCGTTTACAAACCATAAAGGGTTATAATATTCAAAAAAATGGTTACAAATATTCTTAATGTAAATTTTGACTTATAAGTACATAAAGTCACTATTGATTGTCCCTTTTATCTATTCTTAATATAAAGAACACGAGTATTTTTTGTTCACTAAGTCACCTCTAACTTTTACATGTATTCTTAAACTATCACTTGTTGCTACAATAAAATAGTTGTTTAAAATATAAGGATATTAACTCTAAGAATAGAGGATATAAAAATAAAACCTCATGATGAGAGATAATTTGATAGAGTGAAGGTTTTACAAATATAGAACATTTTATTTATAAATTTGGGGTTATAAATATTAAGGATGACACAATAGGAAAATAGAGACACATCTATAACACAAAGTTAAATATGCATAAGCATCACATTACACTCTTACTCTTTTAGTATTTTGTTTCAGTGTTTTGTGTAAGTGTTAAGTTTAGAGTGACCAAACAATTTATTGTTAGAGATTGATATAGTTACTCAACTCATGTAATTCTTCTTTTCCTTTTCAACAAGATTGATTAATTCAATTGATTGTTTTTTTTTCTCACATTGTTCTTAATTATTGTTTGCCATGATAAACCACATCATGATTTCATAATTTTAATTACGATTAATAAACCCTTTTGTAAATTAGGACCTAGGTTAAAAAATAGTCTCAACTTATCCCTATATTCTTATTGGGATACGAGCTTTACTTTCTGAGGTTTCTTGTGCGAACTTGACCTGAGTCCAAGTTGTGTGCGGCTTGTCTCTGTATAATGATATCTGAGCTTGGTTTGAGTACAAAGAGGAGATCCACTCGTAGAAGACACTCCAACACTCAAGTCAATGAGTGATTATAAGATCATTTAAGCATAGAGTGTGTGGATTGCAAAGTGAATGTGAGAGTGAAAGTGAATACTTCCTAGGGAATGAAGTGGTATTTATAGGGTACATTGGACCTTGTTTAGATGGTTGGTTACATGTCCATAAGCAAAAATAACCAACTCAGTTATTACTGAGGTCGTATTATGGAGACTCTGCAGGTGGTTACCGAGCTACACGGGTACACATTGAGGTTGGTTACCTGCAATTCTTGGATGCTGGATTAACTGCTTCGAGTTTCTTGAGTGTCGGTAGTACACCCTAAAAGTGAGGGTAAGACTTATTAGTAAATTTTTAAGTCCCTCAACTTAATACTAGTTGCTTAAGAATTTTTGCCAAATTTTTCTTAAGTAATCTAGGATTTTCTCACCAAGGAAATGCATTTAAATCAAATTCATGAATAGTTGAATTAAATTAATTGAAATTGTTGGATGGGATTGAAGTGACTTGCATGAGAAAGGTTAGTGAAGTAAACTTCTAACATCCCTTATCTTTGTCTTTATGATTATTTTTCATCAAGTCTTCTTGAATTATTGCATTTGTCTTTAATTTTAAATCTTAAAATCTTATAATTTATTTTCTCTCTGGTTAAATAATTATATAACAAGACTATGTGGATATAATCCTTGATTTCTCTTTATTTACTAGAGACAATTTGAACATTTGTCAAACAACATTTGACTTATGTGTTGATCTTTTATTGCATGTGAGAATTGTAGTAGGATTTGATATCCTTTAGCTTACAAAGATCTCTATCATGCAAAACTTGTACCTTAAATTATCTTTAGTTTTGAACATCCTTTCCTTATACTAACAACACAATTTTTAGCAAACAATAGCATAAAGTTGGTGTGTCATGTCAAAGCTTTTATAGAGATTTGTGAGTTAACAAGTTGGTGGCTTCTTAAGATGGTATGTCAAATTCAAACTGAATTTGCATCTTGATCTAGAGTTTCCTCTTGAGTCTTGCGTCTTTTATTGTATCAATTATCAAGAAAAGTTATATGTTATCTAGGAATTGTATGTCTTTTATTGTATCAATTATCAAGAAAAGTTATATGTTATCTAGGAATTGTATGTCTTTTATTGTATCAATTATCAAGAAAAGTTATATGTTATCTAGGAATTGTATGAGGCAAGATGGTATGATGACTTGATCGTGTTTAATATTTTTATCATATTCTTGCATTTCGTCCTTATGAACATATTTAAAACAAAGTTCTTAATTTATTAAAAGTAGACATTGTTATGATCATGGCAATATAGATAATCTTTATTTATAAAAAATAGACTATTTTAAATTAGACCATTAAGATAAGTTTTTCTATTAATCATGTTTGATTTTAAAGCTTAAATCATAAGAATTACACTCTGACTAATAACTATTATTTCTTGATTTAATGGTAAGAACTCAACCTACTAATTGATATTAAAGTTAAAGTCATAAATTTAATTTCCAAAGAAAAAATTACTAAAAAAAGTATTGTACGTTACATTAATTATTAAAAAAACAAATAAGTTAAGTTATAATTAATCGGATTCATGTAAAATAACTCGTAATTGGTTATTAAAATATATATACATAATAAGATAATTATCCTTTTAACTTAATAATTAAAATAAATAAATAAATTTATGATTTTAATATATTATAATAAATTTTAACGATAATAACATTAACAATAACACTAAAAAACATACTAAGATTTAAAAGTCTTTTCAAAAGATGATTTAAAGATACGTTTTTATCTAAATAGACTTTTATAAAAAGTTTAGGTTGACTTACTTTTCAAAACGTCTGACCTAACTACTAAATAAACTAGGTCATAAAGCTCTCCTAAAACTTTAATTATTGTTGGTGAAAGGAAGTTATTGGACTAATTAGTTTCTAATGGGCCAAAAGTCCAATAATTAAAATACAAAATTTAAGTTTAATATTTTCTTAATTTGTTCATAAACTATATTCAAATACATTAAATTTACAAGTTAGGCAAATATTTTCTTATTTTGTCAAAATATATTTTGTTATAAACAATACATTAATTTTTATGATAAATCCTAGTAATAAAATAAATTATTCTAACCCTTGCAAGTAGAAATATTAAACATAAATTAACACAAAGTAGAAAGATCTGATATCATTCACAAACAAAAGTCCATTAGGACATAAGCAAGTCTTAAGAACGCTTCTTCTTCTACCTTAATTAGTATAACTCAGTGATGTTTAATATTTTATCTTTTATAATTTCAATTATATATGTTTTGTTAGAGTGTGAGAAATGATGATTATCTGGAAGAGAAAATAAATAAAAAAGTGAAGATTCAACCAGTGAATTTGACTAGAAAGTTTATTGATACATGTAGTTGATATTATTAAATTAATTAAAGTTGATAAGTTATTTTTAGTATAATGTTAAAATTGTTTTTGTATTTTCAATATATATATATATATAATAAATTCATTAAGAAAATAAAAATAAAATTTCTTAAAATATTAATTATTTAAAAATACTATTAAATGTATCGGTAAAAAAGAGACAAGTACATAGTAATAATTTTAATATATCGGTGAGAAAGGCCAATATGTAGTTATTGACTAACACATAGTGACCAATAATCATACTGGTGAAAGAGACTAACATGTAGTTAACAATAATTTAGATATATGAGTGAAAGAGGCTAACACGTAGTCAATAATAAAGTGAGGATTAAGAAAAAAAAATTGTTTAAAAATCGAAAACAATCATAATCCAAAAAGCAAAAAATTCCCAAGATTTCAAATGTTCACATACAAAACCAAATTTGAATGTTTAGGAGTTCATTAACAGTTAATCTTACCTGTTCGATATTTTTTGATATTACTTTCAACAATCACACGGTCTCAAATTTCTCACCATAACACCACTATAGTGAACAACGTACCAAAATAGAATCCCTAAAGCATCTACAAAGAATGAAAACGTTGACCCTTACAAATAACGAAAATGTTAAACCAAAATCATCTTAAAATAGCAAATCACAACCACTTAGCAGTCACATAGCTCATAATACATCTCATCTGACGATCATCTGAGACTAACATAGTAACTGTCGCGACCCACCCACTTGATGTCAGCTCTTGTGCAAGCAAAGAAGCAATTTTTCTAATAAAAAAACTAATTTCAATATGTGGAAACTAATTTTCATAAGCAAAGAACGTTTGTATGAGCTTGAAATAGAATTAAGACAAAGAAATGGAAGAATGTAGGTGGGGACGAGGGGCACCAAAAGGTAAAAAAGAAGGATGGAGTTGCGAAATAAAATTGAAAAAATGAATCCTAATAATAGATAAGTGCATCACCTTTAGCATCAAGTTAACTCACACTACTATATATATATATA
>Ga0209489_102695_pt1 | contig 35742 bp, 13 predicted proteins | sample SiratrowhiteBW_FD_187527 | JGI IMG/M metagenome (GOLD analysis project Ga0209489, IMG submission 187527) | Root nodule microbial communities of legume samples collected from California, USA - Siratro white BW (SPAdes) (version 2) | ecosystem: Host-associated > Plants > Roots > Nodule | place... | reverse complement strand
TATAATGATAATCATAATAATGATAATTAAAACATAATATGAAATCTATTTATATAAAGTATTAGAAAATTTCACTTTAAATTAAGAAAATTATTTTAAAATTTAAAATAATGTATGATAATGCTATTATATGATAACTTATAGTTAAATGATACTGTAATATTTCTACATATTGTACATTTTAAATTACAATATATACACTTTGCATCTTAATGAAAATGACCCTTCTTTAGAATGAATAATTATGAGATGAGATAACTCTTTTAATAATTGCACTGAATCAAAATAATTACGTAGAACCATTCCTAATACAGTGATTGTTCCATATTATATAACTCTTGCAATAATATCAAACACGCACTAATTATCCGTGAATTTTTATCCATGCATTGGTTTACTACTTTTCCAACTCAATTATGTTAGTTAATATGCATGTTTAATTTAATCATGCAGCACATATATTTTCAATACAGAATGGCTATAATGTTTTACGAGGTGAAAATATATATGTTATCGTAAGCCTTGAAAAATCAAAATAAAAAGAATAATAATGAAGAAATTATGTTGATAAAATTCTATTTTGTCCATTTCTTCCTTTGTTCCAATTTTAAAGTAAAATTATTTAAAGAAATATTATTTTAAATGAGTATTGGGAATTCACAGATAAGGTGTTCCCTGTCCTTTTTTTTATTATTATTTTAATAGATTACAGGAAGATGCAACTGACATTTTTTTGATGGATATGATTAAGAAATTAGCCACTAAGTTTTATTAAAGTTTGTCGAATTCTGATTAGACACAAAGTTTAAATAATTGAAACTTTCAAAGGAAGAAAATTTATGGGGAAAATCTTGAGCCATCTCTTGCATGCAAACTTCAATCATACACAAAGGAATTAGACATCAAAAATGTTATTTTTCACTAATACAAAGGGAAAGGTCCAAATCATGATTAAAAGTAAAAAGCTTCATCATGAGAGTGAAACACAACCTTTAACTTCTTTTTTCCAGCAGCTACAAAAGGGTTAACATGTTTTTTTTTTCTATTTCATCTTAAAATTATTCATCAAACAGTAAAATATAATATTTAAATGCAAGTTGAGATGCTTAATATATATTTTTTCATATTAGAGTTTATGTTAATGCATTGTAATATTAATTTTTACAGCAGCACATTACTGAAAAAAGTTACTTTTATTAGATAAAAATTATCATAATAAACACGCAATTGATTGTTTTTATAAGAAAATGTTTTTTGAAATATTTAATGGATGGATGATTGTATAAATAAGCTTTCCACCGAAAAATAATAAAAAGTTAAGTCCATCATTGTTGTACACGTCATCATCAAGATGAAAGATAGCTTAATCTTCAGATACTGGCCACTGGGTACTGACCTTCTATGTCCCACACCTTGCAGACTCTGTCATCAATGATAAAAACAAAAATGGAAGGCAAAAGGTAACTACTTTCCAATTAATTTTTTTTATATATTAAAAATACTATTTATAACAAATTTTAACTGTAAAAAAGTAAATATATCTCTTTCATAATACACACTAATTAAAATGTTAGTTATATAAGTATTTTCAGTTTAAAGAAATTTAAAATGTAAAATAAATAATATAGTTCAAACTATCAAAACATATGTTGTATTAAGTTGTATATAAAATTACAAACGGTTAAAATTGGAGCAATTAAACAACATTTTTAAAACTATGTTAAATATCTTATGCAACTTATAATTTTTTACTAAAAATAAAATATTTAAAATCAAATGAAGAATACTCGTCGTTGAATAAAAAATAAGTAAGAAATGTAGTTTGAATTTACTAGGCAAAGATCAATTTTTGAAAAACTAAAGCAATTAATTTGAAAGCATAAGAAGATAACAAATTGAGAGAAAAAAAGTAAAATTCTATGTTAAATTTTTTAAGAATAATTAAAAATGTGATTCACCCGATTTTGATTCCCAAAATATTACTTGACCTAATTTGATTCTTAAATATCACCATGTATGCATGCGAAACAGTTGTTTCTTTTCTCATTTTAGTTAATATCTTTCGGAAATAGTTTGGGCATTATAATTTTTTAAGAGATTAAATAAATAAGTTTAATTTTTTTAGGAACTCATTATATACTATCGTAAAAAGATATCTGAAAACAAAGTGTCCCTTATTTACAATGTTGAGATTACTTGGTAACATTTCATTAAAGTTCATATTGAATAACATAACTCAAAGACCAAACAAGGAATTTATTCTAATTAAAGAATGATAGCTGAGACAGAAAAATATTGACTTAAAGAAAAGTTTTAAAATATTAATAATTTATTTTTAAGATATCTTAAAAAATACAATGGAAAAAATTATGTAGTTAAAAAACAAGTATTTATGTTTATAATATATTTTTAAAGCAAAAATATAATATATATTTTATTTGATATTTGAAGTCTCAAATACTAGTTTCATATTTGAAAAATCAAAACAATTTAAAGTAATTTAAACTTAAATGTGGATTATTAACTAATATTTGAGACACAAAAGGAAAATAGAAAATCGTTATTTTAAAAAACTAAATAAATAAAAATTGTAATATACAAGAATATTTTATAAGTATTTAATTATTTATGTTTTTAAAATATTGAAACGAGTTTTAAATAATAAGAAAATTATAATTCATAAAATAATAAATTTAGTTTGGTACGATTTTTTTAACATTTTATCATTCTGTAACTACCTATTAATATATAAGTGTGTGAAATAATTCACAAGTGAAAATTAAATTTAAAATTTGTTGAAATGTTAGCTTATTTGATATATTATATTTTATGTGGTGTATGTGTTTATATGGGGATTACAAATAATAGAGAGAATTTGAGCTTTAAGATTTGGGCTTTGAGTGGGTTGGGAACGTTTTAAAGTTAGAGAAAAAGAGGATGAGAGTGGAGTTGTGATTGGTAAGAAGGGGTGAACTTAGAGAAAGAGAGTGTGCCATTAGAAATCTAGGTCTTTCCTTTATTTAAAAAATAAAATAAAAATAGAACACATTTTTCATTCTACAAACTAACCCATCTACTCTTTCCCTCTACTCTAAAGATCCAAGTTCTTTCATTTCTATATCTTGTACATCTTTCCTTGTGACAAGTTATGTATCTATATATTATAGAAGACTGTATAAAATCTTATTACTAAGTGTTATTGATAAGTTTTGTTTCTTTCTTCCTTGTCCAAATTCTTTTTTATTATTCAATAATTACACATCCATGTGTACGGTTATTGGCAAAAAGAATTGTGTAGTTTATCTTATGACGAGATGTTGTATTTTATAGAGTTAATATCTTGAACTAATGTCATATTGTGTTTCAACGTTTATTTTCATTTTTAATGTATGTGTTACTAGCTTTTATTCTTATATTATGAAACTCAGACACTCTATTTTGGATGACGTATTTTTGTCCGATATGTATGTGACATTCGTACGACATGTATTGGTGAAGTGTCCAATTCAAAAGACAATTTTTTAGATTTTTGACAATTTTAACATAGTTCTAACACAATTTTAAAAAAGAATAATACAATAATTTTCTAAAAACTAATAAATTATTATAGAGATAAGATACAAATCTTATATATGATCAAGAATATTTAAATTATACATATTTCTTTTACTTTTTGAATTTTAGATAAATGGATTAGATTTATTTTTTATTATATTTGGCTAACTTTGTTCATAGATAATTTTTTTTATACATAAATCTTATTGATTTTTGATTTATATAATTCATAGTGACGTAAGATATAGATTTGTATTCCCGTATTCTATATTTTAAAGATAACATGTGTCTCTGTATTTGTATTCATGTAGTATGCGTACCAGCATCAGTATCCGTGCTTATATCAAAGAAAAAAAAATAAAAAATAAAATAATACTTGCATGATAAACTAATCTTGGCTAACTTTCTTATTTCTGCACTGTGCTTAATGTTAGTTAAGGGCTTCTATCTTTAATTAAGTGATAAATAGTTTTTTATTTATAGATCTAATAATACTAAAGACGATAATGAAGTTAGTTTAATAAAATTATTATATTTTTAATTATTTACTGTTTCTTTTCATCCGTATAAAACAATCTTAAAGGATTGCAATTTACATTCTAATCTTGGAGACCGAAAGAAGAAAGAAAAGTTTGTGAGAGGGAAGACATAATTAATGATTAAACAGCTTCATTAGAAAAAAAAAAAAAAGAATAATCATGGTATAACTGTGAAAGAGGTTTTTGGTTCTGTTTTTATCGGACTTGTGAAATATAAAGAAAAGGAGAGAGAGGTTCTTCCAAATTCCAAAGTTCACTTCACTTCACTTCTTCTCTTTCCCCTCTCTCTCTGCATTGCTCAACACTGTGAAACTCTCTCCATTGCCAAAATTCAGTACACTCTCCCACACTGCTGTTACCTCACTCTCCCTTTCTTGGTCAACACCAAAAATGGTTAAAACAGCGTAGTAGGAGAAGACAAGAGAAGCTTCATTGGCACCAAAATGGTGGTGGGGGACCACGCCAATGGGAACGGGTGGCCACCAATTGAGGCTCCACTCAACGTCCACAGAGACGAGCATTGGACCAACTTTGACAGCTCCGTCAACGCCGTCTCCTTCGGCTTCGTCGCCACCGCAATTCTCATCTCCATGTTCCTAGTCATGGCCATTTTCGAGAGGTTCCTCCGCCCCACCCCGCCGCCCCTCTCCCCCGCCGCCCGCCCCGGCCCCCGCGACGTCGAAGCCCAGATCGGCTTCTCCGCCAAGCTCGCTCACCCTTCACCAAAAGTAAGTAAAATCAATAAAAAAAAGTTAAATTCCCTCGCCCCGATGATAAAGCCTCCACCTTTTCGTGCCAAAAGTTGTTTTTTCTGTGGTGGGTTTTCTCATTTTCGTGTTTTTTTATGTAATTTTTAATTAGGATAATTTCCTCACTTAATTGCTCAAAGAATGCTGGATCTTGGAATTTTCTGAAATTTTATAGTCTTTTCTTGTTATTTTTTTTTTTAATAAATTTCTTCTGGGGTTTTTGATTCTTAGACGTTTGTGATTGTGCCTATCATCTTAATCACCACCATCTTTTATGTTTTCTTGTTCATTCTTTAGAGCTGAGTCTAACTCAATTTCAAAACCTCTCCTACTTATATATACCAATTTAGTTGTACATTTTTGCAACGAAGGTGAGACTCTAACTATGTCAGTCTTCCAATAGACGTTTTCCAAGTGGCTTTACTCTTCAGTTCTCTTCAAATGTTTAATGTTTATGCACTTTCTTTGGTAAAGATATGCTCTAATATTTTGCTGTGGTGATTAATATAATCCTCAACTTCCCTTCAGTCAAATATGAATTTAGCTCTGGCAAACCCTTTTTTTCTTCATTGGAAAGTGAAGTCTATATCTCTATCTAACCCCACCAGTTTCTTTTTTGGTTTGATTTCATTCTGCATTTGCACGTTCTGTCAATTATCTTCGTTATGATTCGTGAGTGAACTGTATTGTCTTGTAAGTTTTTTGTGAAGATGGTCCTGCGTGGAAGCATTCTACTCAACACCTGGTCCCTTGCCACGAGTCTTTGTAAATCTTTGTGCTTAAAGTTAAGACCCACATTGTCCTTGTTGTTCATCCTCTCCAACATCTCCAAAATCTCTGATGAAACCGTGTGTGGCCTGTGTTTGTTGTGTTCTCAAGACAGTTGGTCAACGTTTCAATGGTAGTCCTGTTTGCTAATAGAGAAATAAAGTAACCACATGGTATATCGTATTTTATTCTACGTATATATCTTCTTGGCTTATACCACTTTAATATTTCGTTTTTAATGTAGTCTAGTGTAGCATCCTATGATGAACCAGTACCATGTAACAATTGTGTTGTCTGCCTTGTGCCATTCCTTCGGTGGAACATGTTGGACCCACCTACTTATCCAATCTCAGTTCGGTAGTAGGGCACAACTTGATTGAGACACTGTCTCCGATGGATTTGTTTCTTTCACCTTTATCAAAACTATTAAATGATTCTCTAGTATTGGCCAATTACATTTTAGACAGAAAAGCTCCCTCATCAACCAATTCAAATTTTTATTTTGAAAGGAACTGATCCAGAACGGATTTAATATCTTACTTTTTTGGCATTTTCATCAACTTAGAGGATCTCAGTATTGTGTTAATGGAATATAGATAACAGAATATGGACTTTTGGTGAAAATGCTCCACGCACTTTGGCTTCTGACTGGGATTCTTTTTATTGTTTATGGTAATGGTGGTAGTCAGAGACCGTGTTGGAATTTTCTTTATAGAAAAGTTAGCTTCACATTTCTCTAACAAACATGCCCAGAAAGAAATTGGATTGGAGACAAATCACACAGAAAGGTAGAAATATAGCATGTGATTCTTGAACTGTTAATCTATCAGAGACACTCAAACACCCGGTTAATAAATAAAGAATAAAGAGTATTTTGTAATATGATCTTATTGTGATTTTTAATTAAAAAGGATATGGTATAGTGATTCTTTAACTAGTGTCCCTGTCCTTTAATAATAACTAACCATTGAAGGGTATCAACGTGCTATACATGTGCAGAACATTTACTTTTAAAATGAAGGCAGTTTCTATGCTTTGTTTTCTGTGTATCAATGTCTCTTTTGTATTTGCGTATAATGCATTTTTGTCAAATTTATGATATAAATGCTTTTGCTTTTGTCACTTTATTTCATTTAATCTTATACAGAAGTGAGGGCCACTAGGCATCTAGGAAAAGATTCTGTGAGTGAATCTTACAGTAAAATTTAATCATTCACAACCTTTCACTCGCTAGATCTTGGATTATAAGTTTAGCATCGGATGCAAACAACTTCACAGTAAAATTCTGTGCAACAATAGTCAATATGGGTGGCTCTATGGTGTTTTATCTACGGTTGTTTTAGCCACTTTTTCTATAAAAAGTTGTGAATGATACTGACCAATTCACTTTCCCTGTATGCTTGCATCTTAGATCCATACCTGCGTGGCTGTGTCTGACATTGTGTGTCTAACTGATAGTTCTTTTCTTTCCATCGTAAAGCTGTCACAATCAACTAACGTGGGTGATAATGTTAAGTATTAATCAATTGCTTTCTCCTTTCTGATATGCTACTGTCTTCCGTTTTTCTGGACTAGGCCCTCTTGCTGAATTTGCCTTTTGTGTTCAGACATCTAACTAGAAAATAGTTCTGCAGCTATTGTATTAACTATATCTACATACATAATGTGTATAAACGCCAGCTAGATGATAATACATTTTATTGTATTATGATGCCAAAACCAAGCTTTCAATGGGTGTTTGAAAGAGTTTATACATAACCTATTTGAACTATAAAAATAACTAGTGATTCTTACAAGTTCTTTCTAACTTTCTGTAATTTTTGCAGATGAGTGTATATGCAAGTGGGGTTTCAGTTCTGATGCCTGGAGATGAGATTCCTACATTTATTGCCCATCCTGCTCCATGTTGTCCAGAAAGGATTTCTTGGCCTTCTCATCAGCATAACACATTACCTTGTTCCTCTTCCAACACCCTCCCTACTACTTTCACTTGAGTCTGAGAGATATGAATATAGAGAAAGTTCTGCATACTTCATGAAGGGCTTGATTCATTTTCTGTGAAGAGTAGACTATTTCTTGGGGTTTGCCTTCCATCCATTTTTACCTCTGGAGCTCTCTTTACAGTTTATGACATGTAAAATAGGATTTAGTTTTAGGCAAACCGGGTTTGGCACTCAGATATCATATCCATCTTTCAACTAAAACATCAATTCTGTCCATATGTGTCTTCCCAATTCTTGTCCATCCATCATGAAGCTTTCAGGGGGTTTTCCTGTGTAAATCAATTCTCAATAGATTGAATATTATCAATTGGGCAAATCCTTTCTTTGCTTCTTCCTCATGAGATCTTCATATTATATATAGTAATGTTAGAAACATGTCATTGTAATTAATAATAGAAAGTGAGGTAAAGAAGATTTGGAAATGGTACTAAGAGTGCATTTGATGGCTATTGAAACTTTACAGGTAGATCAATAGTGTTCAACTGGAGTCACGACACATTTTTTCGTTTAGTGACTCACAGTACGAAGTTTGTTACATGTAAGTGTTAAATATAACTGCAAATTTCAATTCTCTGATATATGCATTGTGGTATAGTAATAATGGTAATGGTATTTGTGTGGGGATGGAAAAGTTGTATCGTGTTTTATTACTACAACGATTTATTTTTTTCACAAGTTTTGTCCTATTTTGTTTTATTTTTTCTCTGCGTTTATTATTTCATTACCACTTTCAAATCAAGTAGTATTTAAAAATTTAAAATATTGAATTTGGAGGGATAAAAGATATATTCACTATTTCAAATATAGGAATTTAAGATGCCTTTTCAACGATGGTTTTTTAACATTTTTCAATGATGGTTTCTTAATATTTTAAAATGTTAAGTGACATTTTTTAAAAAAATTTATAGTTGAAAAAAGCCACTTTCAAAAATATTATTTTAAAACTACCGTAGAGAGTGGAGAAACAATAACTATCTTGTTTAAACGCTAAACCCGAATAAATTGGATTGTTTATATTTTGGAAGCTCATATTTGAAGTGCTATGTTATAAAAATTTTAGAATAAATGTGTCATATATCTAATAACTTTAGTTTAAAGTGCAATGACATTTTTAAAATTGTATAGTTGTAACAATCCACTTTCGACGACGATTCTTTAGAAACCAGTGTAGAAAGTGGAGAAATAACAACTATTTTGTCTTGGGGTGTGAAACTCCCACAAATTGTATTGTTTATGTCTCGGAAGCTCATATTTAAAGTGTTACGATGTAAAAATTTTGAAATATTTGTGCCATATATTTAGTATTGAGTGAATATTAGTTTTTAATTTGAGATTTAATGCAAATGTTTATATATTATCGCTAGAATTTGATTTTTTTTCTTTTGTGAAAACAGAAAGGGATAGTACTCATAAATATTGTAATGCATCTTGTCTTCAATTGTGCGGTTAAATAGTTAATGAAGATTAATCACTTTTTAATAATTTATTAGTATATATGTTTTAATTTATATTTTATAAAATTTTGATTTATTATATTGTGTTGATTTTTTTAGTATATATTTATCGTCGATTTCATGTTATTGCTTTTATTTTGTGTAACTTGAAAATCAATGTAAATGATATTAAAATTTTGAGATATATAAGAAAGTTTATTAAAATTTGCATACTAATAAAATAAAAAAAATGAAGCTTCTTGAATGAAATAATGTCACACCTTTATTTTAAAAAATGAAATTAATATACAATAGTGAGAAAATTTGAATGTAAATACTATATATATAGAAAACGATGTTATGAATCAAAGTTCGATAGCACACATAATCTATAACCATGAGAGAAGAGCAGAACAATTTGTACCGTTTGTATAAGTTGTTTAAATAAAAGAAGATTGTATATTAACAAAATTAAAAAGTATCTTCTTTGTGATGGATTTCTTAAAAGTTATACTATATGGACATAATATAATGAATTGTTAAATTTGTCAAGTGCGAATCGATGTTGTTTGTGAATCAATCATCGGCTAAAAAAAAAAATCTTTGGACTAGTTTACAAATAAAATTAATTTATTTGATAATTTAAATATTAATCATAATTCATTACTTGTTTTGCTAGTTATTTACAATTTAGATTTAGGGCAACCTATGAAAATTAATACATGATTTTGGTTATGATGATATCTTATTCAAAACAATCAAGAGAGGAAGTAGATGTAACATGAATCTATTGATTAAAAATTTAAAATTATACTAAATGGAAGGATTGAAGTATTTGATGAATTTACTAATAAATTTTTCCAATTACATCACCTATTAATAGTGAGATACTTTTTTTAATTATATTTTACACAATTATTGTTTAATGTCTAATAATGTTGGATCATTTGTATATTGTGATTTATAATTATGATTTGAAATATTTTTTGAATACATGTATTTAGAAATTTATAAATCAAAAACAACAGAAAAAAAAAAAACATATACTGCCATCTTCTTACATAAACTATTATCCAAAGTTGTTAAAAAAACCAAAAGAAATAACAATGATTATAAGAAAAGAAACCTCAATACATCAATGAAACAATAATAATTACAATTGTCACTGTACTGTGTGACTTTTAAACTGAATCAATAATAATAATCTTAGAACTATTATTATAAATTTATTTCAACTATTATTAGAAGTTCTTTTTCTAATAGGAATTGCAGTATTCTTTTCGATAAAAAAGAAAAAAAGTTATGATACAACGTATCTGCCAACTACTTTGATTTAGAAAATTTGAAAAGTAAATGGAATAGGCTAATGAAACTCTATGATAATAATAAATCAACCATCAATATGGTTCACTATCCTACTTAAGTTCAAAATAAACACGTTGACGTGGACATGCACTTTTTCTTAAAGTGTAATTGTAATTTAATTTGATTGATTTACACTACATAAGCACTATAAAGAATTTGAGAACTTAAAAGATGATTTTTTTTGCGAAAGGATAGAGTAATATAATTTTTTAAAATAATAGTATCTAAGCTATAAATGAAGAATACGTATTTTATAGCTTGAGATAGATTGTTGAAAGTTAAATCATATTAATACTCCCGAATACCTGAAACCATGTTTCAATTGGTGGCATAGAATCAAAACAATAATATTACTTTACTTTCCCACTTCTCCAACTACCAACTAGAACGTAACCTTAAATTCTTTGTATAAGATATAGAATAAGCTCCATGTATTACAGAAAACAAGTATTAATTAAATCCTGTAAAAAAATTAGTTTATATCTCTTACTTGATTTCTCTATTTTTTTTTAATTTATGTATAAATTAATTTTCAATTACAATTTTTCTTCTTCTCGTTTTTAAGTACTCACAAAAAAAATAAAATTATTGAAGGCATTTCTATTGTCTTCTGGTGCATTTCAAAGAGAAATAAAAATTAACCCTTTTGAATTTCAGTGGAGGCAGATATTGATGAATCCTGAAAGCACTAAAAAATGTTAAATGATTCTTTTATTGATGATCATGGAATCTTTGTTTCTCTTTAGGGTTGAATTTTGAAATTTGGACCTTTACACCTTCCTTCTTCATAACCATGTCATCTTCTTCACTTTGTTGCTCTGTCTCTTGTGCTTGAGAGGATGAAACCTAAAAAAGTGTCCAAAATATGGTTTATATCCATAGCACCATAAAATAGTTTCTTGAGTAAAAAAATGAGGACCACTATCACTATGGATGAAGTTGTCTACATTATAATGGGTTCCCCTCCTTTCTCAAATCAAATTCAATATGCTTTTGCTAGCCATTTCATTAACAAATGTATATAAAATTAGAATTATAACTTTTTCTATTAAAAGATGTAACATTAGATATAGTTAATGCACTCTTGATGTTTTTTTATAAGTTTTCAACCATTATCCTAGACCTAGATCAATTATTATAAAAAATGATTTGAATAATCTTATCACATTGCTAAAACAAACATAACTTAACATGCAACAGTTTTTTGCTTCTCTATTATATATTTTGTGGTAAGAAAGTTTTCACGACACAAAGTTCAATAACCATTGGGGCTGGCAGGCCTCGAGATGCAAAAGCCATGTGCATAACTCACTTTATTTTTATGATGAAACTTGGATCAAAGATAAAGTTTGGGAGGAAAATCAAAATGGACAAATAAAAAAAATATTACCAACTATACTTCAAATATTAGCTGAAGAATATTGAAAAAAATATATGAATTTTAATACAGTTTCATTATAATTTCAAACAGTTTTTTATTTATTGATTTTTAAATAAATCTAATGAATAAGTATCAAGCAGGTTTATATTTTTTCGCATTGAATTGAGTTATAGTCATTAGTAGTTAATGTGTGAGTAATTCTTCAAATAATTGATGGAATGCATATATTAGAAAAAGGTATATTATTATTTTATTTTGTTCTTGTTTAGGGTTGTACCATAAAATTCAATTTATCATTGAACAATAAAGAAGATAATATGGTTAATATGGTTAATTAAAATTGAAATTGAAATAGTCTTGATGTATATTATGAAATGATCTATTATTAACTTTAACATTATTAGTAATGTGAAGAAGAGTATACCTTTATTAAATATTATATCATTAATAAAAGTATATCTTGTTAATCCAACTGGTAAATTATAATTTTATGTTCCCATAACTATTATTTTTATTTTTTTAAAATTAAAAAATAATAACAAAATAATTAAATGATTCATATTTTAATCTATTTTATAAATTATATATTATATTAGAGTATAATTTATATGAAGTTTTTTAATTAATATAAAACTTAATATAATTAATTTGTGTGAAGGAATTAGTCATATATTAACTTACATTATATACTTAATTTACGTGAAAGAATTACTATATATATCCGTAAGTAATATTAATAATTAATTAATATTATTATTAATATGATTAATAATAATAGTATTATTATTATATTATTAATATTATTATTGAGATTATTATTAATAATATATTAAACATTTCTTAATTTAAAAAAAAAAACACTCTATATAGACTTGTAGGATATCAAGAAAAATGAATTTATCTCACGATACAACGATATTGATGTTATAATATGATTTCTAGTAAATATCATGAAAGTAAGTTGTGTAATTTTATTCAAGTATCACGGTCGATGCCAAAGTTCTTATCAAGACTAAATGAGAATAGTCTAAGATGGGTTCAAAGAAACTTTGAGAAAAGTCAAACTTTGGTCAAGTTAAATCTTTCAAATAATGGTGACTGAATTTATTGAAAAAGAATCAAGTGGAGGTCCACTTATAAAAAATTATCTAATCCTTCACTTAGTAAAAATTAGAAAAGTTTTAAAAATATTATGAATAAATAAAAAGAGATAATAAATAATTTTTTTAATGATAAACTATATTTATAGACTTTTAACTTACGTCAATATGTAAAAATGAGTTGTTACTTTTAGTTCACATAGACTATTGAGTCTCTTATAACAAAATTAATTTTCATATGATTCTTAATTGTTTAAATTGACATAAAAATTATTTTACTCATTATTATTCACATGAACAAGTAAACTCAACTCAGTATATCATGATATACATAATTAATTAACATATATATATTATATAAATAATAAATATATATATATATATATATATATATATATATATATATATATATATATATATAAACATAAAAATAAAAATCATGTGATATATTTATAATTTTTTTTAATAAATGCAAGGCATGCAAAAGTTGTTCTGAAGAAACGTGGGAAACAGTGATAAAAGTTGTTTGAAAAGTAAGTGAAATAATAAAATAAGTGTTAAGCAACAAAATAAACTCTTAATTAGTATAATATTTTTGACTGTATTAATATTATATAGACTGTTTGTTAGTTAAAATGTCTTTTTTTTTCATAATTATTATATTAGTGTTTCATTCTAATTTATTTATTTTCCTATTTTATATTGGAAAATTCGTGTTCTACTTTAACTAAGAAAGCAAAAGTTAAAATAAAAGATAAAATGTATAAAGTTACGGGACAATGCATTTAACTGTTATTTACTAAAGAAAATGTAGATAAAAAAGTTGCTTGCTAGAATTTGAAAAGTGAGTTGAGTGAAAAAAAAAAAAATCATGTTTGAATTAAAAATAAGGTTCTCATTGTAGTTTATTTTTAAAGCTCCTTATCTTTTAGTTATTCTCTTGTTACTACTTATATTTTAAGAGATTATCTTAAAAATAAGTGGAGGCAAACATATCCTAAATTATCTAAAACATTAATATGAAATTTTTCTATATTTTTAAATATTTGTTGCAGTTTCTTTTAGAAAATGATGTTTTATCCTTTTATTTTTAAAAGGCAATATTATTAGTTCCTCGTACTATGCCACCAACATTACAAACGTGTTAGTATATGATTACCACATAGATACCAAATATATCAATTATCAAATAATACAAGAGTGTTAGTATAACATTACAAAGTATTATCGAAAGTTTATAGTTGAAAATTACAAAATTAACTTTTAAACTTTAGTCAGGTTATACGTTAAAATAATTAAAATTTAAAAAAGGAAAAAATGTATGATATTTTTATATAAATTTTAATTTCATTTTATTATGATTTTTATTTATAGATAATCATTTTAATTATATTTTTAATTTCAACTAATATACCTTTTTTTTCATATATATTATTTTACTGTTTATTTTATGCCATATTTTAAAATAGTTCTGATCAAATTAAAAAAAAAACATATTTGTAAGTAGCTATCATATTTTGCTGGGTTAAATAATGACACGGTTAAAAAATATAATATAGAAACTAAAAGTTGTCATTTATCTATATGTATAGATTAAAATGTTGAAAAGTAAAATAAATATAGTAAACAATACAATAAATAAAATAAATAGTTTAATATAACATATATAAAAACTAATAATAAAATTAAATAAACTTATAATTTATACTTATTAATATCTTATTAAATAAAAAGGTAAAAAAAACTGATCTTTTGCAAAAAAAAAAAATACTAATATCTTATACTACAAGTGTACAAAGAGAATAGAAGAAAAATATATAAATAAATTTTTATATTAAGTATAAAAGGTAAAATAAAAATTTAATAAACTATTTAATTATAAAGAGTAATAAATAATGAAGAAGCTCTGGCAGGTGTGAAAAACATCTTTCATTTTATGGCACAAGTGCCATCACCAAAACACCTGTTCAAACTCTTCCCCATTAGCAAACAATTTCCAAAATCTTGTTGCAGAGGATAATTTCCAAAATCTGCTACTTCAGTGCCTTGCATTGGCTCTGTTCACCAACAACTTTAGAAAGCCTTTTGTTTATTGATTTTAATTTCTTCTACATTTTCTCAAGATTTTCTTTTTACCCTTTTTGTCTTTGATTTTACCAATGCCATTGATACAATCCCAGAGTTTAAGACCATGTCCTATTTCACACCTTTGACTTACCATATTTATACCTAAACTGCATAAGTAATTAAGAAGATTGAAGAAAGTACAGAGATAATAAATGACCAGTTACTCATAACATCACTTCACACTAAGCTCACCCACTCAACGGTGGCTCACTGGTGGCGCCACCCACCACCGCCGCTGCTCATTCACAAAATCCTATAAAAAGATGAAGCATTCCAATGACACAAGTGGATTCTCCAGTGACTCGCCGCCAGAAACAAATTTCCTCGCGGCTGCCGGATTCTTCTTTTTCCGGCAACAGTTTTCGGCCGTGCTTGTCGTTGCCCTTGCTGGGCACTGGTTAGTTTTTCTCACAGATGGGCTCCGACCCACGACGGACCTAGATCCTCCGGTTTTGGCACCGGTGGCGGGAGACCTTGACTGCCGGAAAGATTTCTCGGCCGGATCTCGCCGGCGAAGTGTTTCCCCGCTGCCTGTTTTCTGAGCCGTTTGGTCTCTGCACTGAACCAGCCTCATAGACCTAAGATTGTTCCTTGCACCATGCACTGTTCTCTCTCTTCTCTCACCGGGAAAGGAACGATTTTTCAGCAATTTGGCCTGAGATATATCGACCCTTTTCCACGTTTCTTCTCTGAGCTCGGTGATTGAAGTAGTTGTGGACACGGTTTCGCTCAAGCTGCAAACTTCTTCTGAGGGGTCTTCGGCATTGTAAATGGACATTGGCTTTTTCAGAACTTTGCTCTGTTCATCTTTGAACTTGTCTTGGAGTGGCTTCTGAGGTTTTGGTTTGGCAAAGGTTGTTGGGTTCCATTTCGGGGCTTCCAAGAGCACTTGCTTCACTGTTTCACTTTCTTCCTCAGTTGCTCTGCTGCTTTCCAAAGCCTTCTCTCGGTAAGTAAGCCGTTGTGGTGAACCATGGAACTTTCTTAGTGGTGAGGTCGAGGTTTTGTGACCACAACTCACACAACAACCCATTTTTACCTTGGAAACCAAGTGTTTGGTTTCCTTCAAAGGAGAAACATTGTGGAGGGAAGGCTCAAAGGTTTTTTGGTGGTTCAATGAGTGAGGTTGCTCTTTCACAGCTAATGTTAGTTAATGAGTAGAGTGAGGGAGGGTGCATTTATTGGGGATATGAAAACGTTTTAATGGCAAAAGACAAGAACCAATGAGAAAAAGTTAAATTCACATGAAATAGATTCATTCAGCCAACAAACTAAGGGAGTGTCTTGTAATAGATTAGGCATGGCGTGGCAACTGTGTCCTTTTGTGTGTGATATTCATCCCTGCTCTCATGAAAGTGTACATAAATATTGGAAAAGAGAGAATAGAAGCTCTTGCATGGGATGATTGTGATATAGGGCTTGTGATCTATGCCCCATCTGTGCCCTGCAATTTTGTATTAGGTGCTGGGAATGTTGAGGTAGATGAGATGTGTAATAATGTGTTAAGATATGAGTCAAGTTCAGTGATAGTGGTTATTGGTTTGATCACAACGTCCCGTGTGAGTTAAGCTATGAGGACGACAACTCCATACCTACACTGTATAATAAACAATAAAACTATATGATACTAAATTTAAAATAACAAAAAGGTAATTCTATTAAGACTATTATGAATTTGTAGGTAGTTCTTTTTAGACATACTTGTTCATGCAATAAGTAGAAAAAAATAAAGTAATTTTCAGATATTAGAATAGAAAATGATCACTATAAAAATATTAGTTATTAGTATAGGTAATAGCTATAATGGAGTCATCACACACATGTCCCAAAAGTTATCAAAGTGTAAAAGGGAGATGGACCAAATTGAAAGAGGGAGAAGAGAAAATAGAAAATTCCCATCAAATTAATCTCCCTTGTACCAATGATTAGAGTGTATTTACTAGGTTAAATACTATACTTAATAATCAAGATGTAATTATTTCTATTTAAGTTTTGATTTCATGGTGACTATTCACCTTTCATATTATAATTTAAATGTCTTTGATATTCATTTGTGATTTGATTCACTTTATATTCACCCTATCATAATTTAGATATCTTTGATTCAATTATCATTTGATTCACCTTATATTTATAATAATAATTTATATAACGTTTAGAATAAATTATATTTAAATGTTGAAAAATTAAAAAGTAAGAGAAATGTTCTCAAATCTTAGAATCTGATTGTAGTTTTGTCCATCTATTTTTTATTACATAATAATTGATATATTCATAATAATTTATATCAATGCTAAGATCAAAATATATTCAAATTTTAGAAAATTTAAAAGTGAGAGAATTTTGAAGTAATGTTATTTTCTCTAGTCAAGTGAAAATTAGGATTGATACAATTGATTCTAACTATTAAAGATATTCAAATTTAAAGTTAAGAGATAGTGTCAACTTGCTCAAATAAGTATAAAATATAATAAATTTTAAAATTTATGAATTAATATTAGTTAGACCGATTCTGATATTAAAATATATTTGATTTTTAAGATTTATAAATCAGTGTCGTACTCTAAAAATATATTTCATTTCTTTTCACTTTTAAATTTGTAATAAGAATTTAAAGTTAATGTAACTGATACTATTAGAATTAATGCTGACTCACTCTAAATTTAAAAATTTAATAATATACATTTTTTTAGTGGTTAAAAAGAAGATTGTGTTAGCTTAAAATAATTTATTTTAGATTTGATTCCCTATTATTAATTCATGCCAGAAAACATTTATTTTTTTACATAAAATAAATTTTTAAGTTTCCATATGTATTTTTTATTTTTTTAGTGTTAACTTGAGTATTATTTTAGAAGAAATAAAAAAAATCAAAGACAAAAAGATACTTTTAAGTATAAAAACTAATTTTAAAAAATTAATGTAGATAAAATGAATAATTAATTCTTAATTTTATTTTAAAATATTTTATAATTTATAATTAAACCGTTATGGGAAATACCTAAATGCTCTTATGTTATGACATATGCTTAAGAAAAAACATTACTATACTTTTCATTTAGTTTCATTAACATTTCTGACTCATTATTAATTTTAAATACTTTAAAGTAATAATATTTTATTAAAGAGCATATTAAAATAAAAATTATGATACATGTTCTCTTAATAAATTCTTATAAATTTGAACTAGTTAATTAAAAACATATTTTAATTTTGATATTAATATACTATAAAAAAAAATCTATTTAGACAATAATTTGAATTATTGTGACTAAATCAAATTAAATTTAATTGTTAAATAATTATAAAATAAAAATAATAATTAAATTTAATGACCAATTAAATCAAAATAATTAATATTTAACATAATTTATTAATATTTTAATTACTTATATTATTAGATTTTAAATTAATATTTATTTAAATTAGTATTAATTTTATCATTTTAAAAATAAAAAAAATAATTTTTAAAATAAATATTTATATTGGTAATATTGTTTTCAATACCACTACCATTAAAGCATTAAAGTCCTTGAGTTCCTGAATAAGTAAAATTATGTCTGCTACTAGAAGTAACACTATACACACTTCTAACCAGAAAACCTCATAAGTGATTCAGTGCATTGGATTCTTGGAGGAAGAAAACAACGTGACACATTTTGCATGTGTTTGCCTGCAGACTGTAGTAACAAGGAATTTCATAAACTGACAAAGATGCAAAGTGTCAATGTTTTATGTTTTCGGTTGCCCATGCCTATAACCATAAATCTATGACACTTTCAATACAAACCAGAAGGTTTTCTTTTTTATTTTATAATTTCCCTATTAAAATCTATTTTTTCACAGTAGAATTTCTCTTTGTACAAAGGTTAAAAGGAATTCTAGTTTAATGCAAACTTGAAGAAAAAGAGAGCCCATGCTCATGCAGAAAAAGTAAAAGAAAATAACTTACGCATTTTTGCTTGCATTTATTAGAATTAATTGTTAAAAATTTTAATAATTTCAAAAGTTACATATTCAGTAAAATGTTGAGTTTGGATGAAAAAAAAAAGAGGAAAAGAAAAAGAAAAAGAAAGAAAAGAATAAACAGCGTTGATTCGGTAGTGAAATAAGACAAAACATAATTTACTATATATACTCTCAAAAATGAAAGGATGTGTTTGAAAATGGAATTACTATGTTATCAAGAATAAAGTGAATTGGAATGTGTTTGAAAATAAACATATATAATCAATATAATGGATTATAATTGCTTGTATTTTTACTTTTTTTATGAAAACAATATTAATTTCTATTCTTCTTATTTATTTTCAATCAAACTATTACTTCCGTTTTCGCTTATTTGTTACGTTTTTCCCATTTATTCCCTCTGTTTATTTCTTCTAAACTATATATATATATATATATATATATATATATATATATATATATATATATATATTATAAATTTCAATTTAAGTAATGATAAATATATTATATATGAAGTTATGTTCACATCACCATTCTCAATCTTAGACAAACATTAAACTTAAAAAACCTGTGGAATCAACATAATTGTATTTCAATCAACATGGAACAACCTGCAGAGCTGAATTTTACTAGTAATCATCTGTATTAGAATATGGTTACTAGAAATTAAGAATTAATTACAACCTTTGATCTGAGAAGGACATGGACCACACTAATAATTATTCTTTTTCTTCTATACTCATCATGTTTATGAAGACAACAACGGCATCACATATGGAAAGAACGTGTATATAGCAAGATTAATAATCATAAAAATGAAGAATCAACTTTCCATCAGAAAATTATTATTCAAAAAACAGTTTGGATTTATAAAACTTTATACCGAAATATTCATCAACAATGATTTGTTAGGCCTAAATTTCTAAGGGCACAAAAAATCAAACAGATTAAGTGAGAATATTTCAACCTATACCTCCATAAAAACTTAAGTTCTAAATTTACCCTTCTAAAAATAAATTATCAATGAGTTTTCATTTTTGCTTTTAGTTCCGAACTGTGTAATCCGGTAAACTTTTTAGATTCTATATTTCAAAACATTAAAAATAATATTTGTATATTTTAGATTATATAGTCTTTTATACTCCAGAATGTATATTTTAGAATCTAAAATTTATATTTTAAAATGTATAATTTGAAATATATTTTTTATTTTATATTCTTAAATGTATATAATACATAATTTATATTTTAGAATACATTTTTAGTTTTGTATTTTGACATGTATGTTCTGAAAGGTATTTTTAGGTCTAAAAAATACATTTCAAGTTACACATTCTAGAAGATATTTTTGAATCCAGAAAATACATTCCAAAAATTTAGGATACATTCTTTTAGAGAAATTTTTATCATTTCACCAACTTTTGGGTGCTGCTTGAAATGTATGGGGATGCTGAATACAGTACCCCGAAATTAACCTCATATGAATTCTAAAATCAGTCATATTTTTTTATATTAAAAAAAAAGTTAAAATCAAAAGGATTACGCTGATGTCAAAACTGTTTCATGTCCTAAAATTAGGTCAAATCAAAATATCCTTAGACACAAACTTAGATAAAGTTATCTCCAAAATGTACAAGATGGTTTTCAAAATTTAAATTAGTATATATAACGGTCTTTTTGTTATCTGTTTATTATCTATAAACCCAAAATTGTTATGATCACTTATGTTTTTTAGGAATTGGAACACTCATGTGTTGTTTTTTTTCCCCAAGTTTTAATTATTAATAATGAAGAAAGATGAAACCATCTAAGAAACTGGAGAGAGTTATTACTAGAATTAAATCTGAAAAACAAAATCCCAAAAAATTAAAAAAAAGTATAATATCCACGTACAAAGGAAGAATTACTAAAAACATGACAAACGGAGTTTGAAGAAAGTATTGAAAATACTTGTTTTTTATATAGAAAATAAGTCATTATTTTTCTTTAGTATTTCTGAAAATTTGATCATTGTTTGGTCCTTAGATTATGATAGATAAGATAGGATGTTACCTTCCTAAAATAGTCTTAAGATATGTTTTGTATACAGCTTAATTTAATCTAAGAAACAAACACACCTAAATCTTCTTGCATAGAATATATGAGTATCTTTACTTGATATTTATTTATTCAAATCAATAAAATTGGAGATTCTTTTCTCAAAAGCATGTTAAAATTGCAGTGAAGGAAAATGGTTCAGTGATAATCTAAGATGGAGATTTGAAAGAGCTAATAAAATACTTTTTTAAGGATGAGTGTTGGGTAGGGGATAAGGCACTTAGGAAAGAATTTCCTAAAATCTATGCTAACTCAGGATTTTAGATTAAAAGAAGTAAGAGAGTAGTTAGGTAAAGTATGGCCGTAGCAAATGGGATGGAGAAGGACATGGTTGAGTAGTGGAAAAACCAATTCTAGAGGTTTTCAACAACTATCCAGTGATATGAGCCTAAAGGTCAGGATAACAATCAGTGAGTAAGGAAAAGAAATAAAGACTTAGAATATATTTTGAAAGATGAATATAGTAAGGTTATGGGAGATGATTTGGGTGAAGAGAAAGAAGTGTTCAATAACTGAAAAATGTTAAAGCCTTACCTGCTTTTCAAATTCGTGTTTGGAGAGCAGTTCTGAATAGGTTGCCTAGAGATAAGTTAATTAAGATCGTAATTCCAATTGAAAATGTTTTGTGTGTTATGTATAATTTTAGGAAGGAAAATGTGAGTGGTTTATTTTTTACGTGTTGGGATATGATTGAAATCTGAAAAAATGTGTGAAAAATAATTAGGGATACAACTTGTGCATGGTAATATGACCAAAACGCACTTCTTAAGATTCAAAATAGCTATAGTGAGAAGGATACAAAGGTATATTTAAAGAATACATAAAGAGTTCTATGAATGACAGTGATATGGTATATTTAAAGGCAAAAAAAAGCAAAATTATATTTAAAAATCCGAAACGGGACGTTATAAAGTTATTTGTTTTGGTACAATCTAATTCTTGGTCTATAATTAGATGAAAATATAAGAATGCTCAACTTTCATGCTCTGGTTGGTGTTTGGAACCATCAGTATCCATGAAAATGATTATATAAACAGAAATGAGAAGGGCTGACAGTGATGGTGTGTTTTGTATCGGCTGGGTGAGATGAGTTTTGATTGTGCAACATAGTGGAAGACATTTAACTATTTAGGATGGGGTGGGTTATGAAAAATTTAAAAGGAAGTTTCTGTTTTGACATTGCATGACTTGCAAGAAGGTTGGGTGTTGTTTGGTAATGGAGGGGTCAAAATTGACAAATCTGAAATTGAAGCAAAGATCTTAGTACTAGATTGTTTTTGATAACCTGATCACGTGATCATGTCTATCAAGAGAATGTTAAGCACATGCTACTTTTTGAAGCTACAGTCATGCGCTGGAGGGACGATTATATACAGTGTGTATACTCTTTTTGTGTTTATGTAAATAGGTAGAGGTAACGTTGTTACCCCTATCAATATTATATTTTTTATTGTTAATTAAAAAAAATTTATCTAGGTCACCATGTCTTAGTAAACATTTTACACTGCTTTTCATATAGGAAAAAAAGAGCTTGTCGGACACACACATATATATATATATATATATATATATATATATATATATTTTTTTTTTTTTCACAGAATAAATAATATATGACCACCTCATTTCCTCCTCTTCTTTCTCGTGGATAGGAGAATTCTGATTACAAATAAAATATAGATTACGCATAGTTAAAATTAAGAAGCTAATAATAAAATCGTAATATGGTTTTATACGTTATCTGTGATTTAGACTTTATATATAATCGTACAGCGAAATCAGTAGAATCATGAAATAAAATCTTAAAATATGTGGATCACAATTTATTTTAGAAATTATTTATTAATAAACTATTCACATTCTTGGTAAATGAACTCAAATTCAAATAAAACCTAATCTTAATTATAATTAATGTAATACTTTGATATATTTATTTTCAACCTCACATGATTTAATTAATATCAATACAATAAATTCATATTATACTTTTAATCTTACTAAACAACTTTTTACTTTTAGTTTTTCAATTAATTAAGTTTCTATTTTGATTAAAAAAAATTTCAAATTAATTAAAAATTATTCACCTTCTTAATATATATATATATATATATATATATATATATATATATATATATATATATATATATATTATAATCTATTATTTATATTATGATTTATAATTTTATGAATATTTCATGATTGTATCCATAATATCTACTTTGACTATTTTTCGGATAACGGTTGGATAACGCCAATTTAAATTTAATTTTTGAAAGAAAACATTAACTACAAAATTAGAAAAACAAAAATACTATTAATTATGAAATTAAAATTTCACATATAAAAATTGTGCCCATTAAATAATGCAATACAGTGGCGAAAACGATGTAACAACTTTTCTATTTTCAATTTCCAAAAATTATTAAAAATAATATTTTTATATTTCTGTATTGCATTAAATAGTGCAATATTATCAGTACATAGTGGTGAAAACAATCTAATGACTTTCCTATTTTCAATTTCCAAAAATTATTAAAAATAGTATTTTTTATATTTCTAAATAAATGATAAATTAAAAACGACTGGCGATATATAATTTTTATTTTAAATTTCACGATAAAAAAAAACAACACATTTTGATACAAGTTTTGTGCGAATTCTAAAAACTTTAAATTGTTTAAAAATTTTAAATATTATTACAAGAGTGCTGAACTTTTAACACAACCTATCTAACAACTCAACAAATCAATATTTTATTTTTCTAATTTAAAATATAAATATATATTATTATATTATCATAACGTGTTGTCAAATAAATGTTTTTTTTCTGAGTGTCAAAATATCTTTACAATAATATAATAATATATATTTGTATTTTTATAAATATAATAATATTTATAATAATTAGCTTTATTTTGATTATAACAATCCATTATGATAATATATATTTATATTTGAAACTAAAAGTTAAAAGAAGTAGCCTAGTTACTTTCTGTGGTATAAAAATATCAGCGCTCTTATTATATAAATTAGATAGTTATATCAAATTATTATTATATAATTAGAAATCCTCTTATTATAATTCCGTGTTTTTTGGTTTGAATTGCAAGGATATAATATTACATGAGCCATGAGTAAGCATAAAAGGAACAGTGGTGGACCCAAGAATCTGCATTCAATTTTTATTCTTTCATGTGAAAGAGTATTTGAATCGAACGTTCAAACCAAAAAAAAACAGTGTTAGTGTTGTTGTTGTTGCAGTAGTTGAGAGCTCGTACTTTTGGAAAGAAGAACAAAGCAGCAGACCAGAGTGTGTCTGTCTCCATCTGTATGCACTTTGGACAATTGGACCATATCTTCTTTTTGCACTCTCAACAACCATCTTCCAACCTTCCCCCACTTCACCTTTATTTGCCTCTGATTGCCAAAGGGTAAGTTTAGTTTTTCATAATTACCCTCATTATCATCAAAGCTTGTGCCTTTGGCTTACTCTGTTGTTTCAATTTTCATTTCTGAGTTTAGTAACGTTTTTGAGGCATGTGTGTCTGAAGGCTGTGGAAAAGGTGCTGTTACTAGAAGAAGACAGTTTCTTTGGAAGAAATGGGTTGTTGGAATTCAGACTTGAATTTGCAAATTTTCATCTTTTCAATGTTGGCTTTCAGTTCAACTTTGTGTGTCGGGGACACTGATCCACTTGATGGTATAGTATAATAATTCAGGGTTCTGATTTTGTAGTTTTGTTTCTAATTTTATGTTGCTCTCTTCACACTTCACAGTTGCGGCAATCAATAGTTTGTATGTGGCTCTTGGGTCACCACCCCTTGAGGGGTGGAAGGCCATAGGAGGAGATCCATGCTTGGAAAAATGGCAAGGTGTGAGTTGTGTCTTCTCCAACATAACTGCTTTGTATGTCTTTCCTCACTTCCTTAAACTATTGTTGGCTGTTTAGTCTTGGTTTGTGTTTTATTTTCTTAAAAACTACACTGTTTTTATCTGTTATATGGTGTTCTTGAATTGTTTAATTGATGAAGGTGGATGTGATCCCTTGGGATATGGCTCTCTAAAATTTATATTTGGGTTGACAGGCGACTAGGAGGCATGAATTTAAGTGGACAACTGGGAAGTAATTTGGATTTTCCGTCCATCATAGAATTGTAAGTGTGTTTGAATTTTCAAGAAACGGTAAAGGCTATTATCATTTATTTCAAACCCAATGAATTCAGTGTTATATTTGAATTGGGTAATCTACGGTATAATTTTTTTTTTTTTTTTTCCCCTGGTGACCGTTGAAATTGTGTAGTTTTGTGTGCCACGCCCATTTTCCTTCCTTTGTTTGCCAAAACTTCTGGCAAAATGGTTGGCTTATCGGTAAATATGTTTGAATGCAACTTTTCAACTCTATTTACATTTTGAATGACTTTAACAAGACTACAACAAAGCTTGTTTCAGAGCTTATTGAACTTGTGATCTTAGTTTTGATACCAATTGTTGGTCAAGTGCTTACCCACTAGGTCAGAAACTATTACTGACAATCAAAATGTAACTCTTTCTACTTGAGGGCGTAGCAGCTCGAGTGTTATGATTCGATTGTAACTTAGTCCATATGGCCTCTATCATTGGATAATTGATATCACTTGCAACATCTAAGTATCTTTCACGTCATCCGGCTGCCTACTGTTCGTAGACTGGGCCAGATTTAATTTTATCAAATTCTACAACTTAGCAGTTAAAAACCTGCTCCTATTTTCTGCACCTATGAGGTGGTATCATATGTGAGAATCTGTGGGACAATCTCTCAAAGTATGTAAAGTTGTCTCCTCCATCTACAACTTGCTCCCCATTTGGATATATGTAGATTATAGTAAGAATTCTATCATGTGTGATCTGCCAAATCAAAAGTTTAATTCTCTCAGGTGCTTTAATACTCCTCAAATCTTTTTCCTAACATCATTAACCTGCAAATTATGAAAATTATTTAACATTTTATAAGCCTACTGTAAATTTCCCTTTTTTGTTGCCTGCCCAAATCTTTTTATCTTCGGTAACCTCTATTGAAGGAGGAAGTAAAATTTTGATTCTTTGGACTTGTTAACAGGGTAAAATTCTGTTAAGAAGCTGTGTATTCCAACTCCTATCTAGTCCAATCAGATCTATTATAGTTCTTGACTAAGAAGAAATAACTTAGTTTTGCATTGCATGTCACATACGGCATATTGAAAATTGTTGTATTTCTTTTATATAATTTTTATTTTGGTTCTGTAATTGTGCTTTCATTTTCATGAAAACCTTAAGAAGCTTTCTATTCCTCAATTGGGCAGGGATCTTAGCAACAACCAGATTGGAGGTGCCATTCCGTCCACTTTATCCCATACTTTAAGGAACTTGTAAGTTTTCTTTAATCACCAACTTCGTGACTTGTGTTATTGAACTGGCTATTGCTAAGTAATTTGTATTCATATCCATAATTGAGTATCCTTATGCTAGTTTCTATGTTTCTTTTATAAATTTAGGTCACTCTCAGCTAATCAATTAAATGGAAGCATTCCAGATGCCTTGTCCTCATTAACTCAATTGTCAGATTTGTGAGTTTATAGCATTGCCTTGTCTTCGTGCTAAGTTCTTATTTTCCCCATAATCTGTTTCTTCATTTTGAATGAGAATATGCTGCCACCTTTAGGTCATTAAAAGATAACCATCTGAATGGTCAAATTCCAGATGCATTTCTACAGTTCACTGGTTTGATGAATATGTAAGAAAATGTCGTTAAATCACATTGCTATTTCAGTGTCTTTATTTTTTCCACCATGACAAATCCTGATCCTTGCTGCAGGGATCTGTCTGGCAACAACTTGAGTGGTCAGCTGCCTCCCTCAATGGGGAATTTGTCATCTCTTATCACATTGTGAGTAAAAGTTTTAGCAACTAAGAGGTTGTGTTTTCTTACTTTCTAAATGAAATGAACATATGTTTTCAAACTTTTTTTTTTTGCAGACATTTGCAGAACAATAGACTTTCTGGGACCCTTTTTTTTTTGCGGGACCTCCCTCTTCTGGATCTGTATATTTCTCAGAAACCATAATCTCTTTATAGACATATAAATGAGTCAAATGACTGTTGTCTATACCTAGCTACTATTTATGCTTAGGAAGTTTAAAGTGCGTTTAAGTTAAACTGTGAATTTATAATGATGTAGGAATATAGAGAACAATATATTCTCTGGGCCAATTCCTCCAGAGTTGTTGAGTATCCCTGATTTCAGGTAAATAATGGCTTACACTGTGGTCATTTCTTTCTCTGCTCTAACATAGATCTTTTAGTGAAACTCCTTTCTTTCTCTGGCTAAATTGAAACCTTTGTTCAAGTATTATTATTTTGTTCTTCATGGAGATGTTACATTCGAAATTTTCTACTTTAGTTTTATATCCATGAAATATAAAGCCATATGCCAAGATTATCCTTTACAAGATTATTGAAACATTTTATCATTTTATTTTTGGCTTAGTTTCTTTGCATAAGGCCTTGTGGTAAAATAAATTCATCCATATCCCCATTACCAGATCTCTCATACAAGTTAGTTACAGTAGCATTTACCTTGCAGAAAAGATGGGAATCCATTTAATACTACTATCATTCCATCACCTCCAGCCGCTTCCCCTGCTCCCGTTGCTATGTCTCCTTCCCCAGAAATATCACCTTGGATAGCGGCAAATAGTCCCTCTGCTACCACCATAAAAGCACCAATACCTGCAATTGCTGAGAGGTCTTTCAGATTTAAGAAATTAGTTTGGATTGTTGGTGCAGGCTTTTTAATATTTACTGTATTAGGAGCCTGTCTTCTACTGTTGTGGTGCTTTAAGAGAAGACCAGAGAACAGGAGTTATAAGAAACACAACATGAATGTGTCTAAAAGATCTTTGCATAAACGTACAATCAGTGACTCCCCTTTTGAAGCAACTGATGACGAGGAAAGAGGTAAATCAGATGATGAATCTTCTATTTTTTAGTGTGTTACCTGTTGTAAAATAACTTCTTAAACTCTATTTGCAATTCAAAAAGTCAAACTCTATAACGGGTGAAGTACATAGCAAAAGAATTTCTTTAATTTCAGAATGCAATGACATTTATGTATTAAACAATGCAGGATGGGGTTCAAAACTTCCACCGTTGCAGCCAGCACCACCACATCAACTCCCAATCATTCCTGGAGAGAATTTAATCAATAATCCAGCTATATTTGTCAAAGCAACCAAAAGACAAATTGTAACAAATTCGATCAAAGTTTATACTGTTGCATCACTTCAGCAGTACACAAATAGTTTTTCCTTAGAAAATTATATTGGGGAAGGCTTGCTTGGCCCTGTTTATAGGGCTGAACTTCCTGATGGAAAGGTAATGCTCTTCTAGTTTATCGTAATTGGTATTCTTATGTTAATTTCTTTGATAACTTAGCCTTGATTTCAGTCGAGGGAAAGGAAGAAGAGTTATTCGAGTTTTAAAATTAAAGGAAATCGCCAGTTATTTGTTCATCTTTTTTGCTCCCTCTTAATAGTTTGAACAATATTTCTTTTCCTCTACTACCCTTAATAAATTCAGAAGATTAGTATTAAGTTTAAACTGCTTTTCTTTCCCTCAATGTCGAAATAGAGACATGCTCTGAGATCCCTGTTAGTTTGTTCAATCTTCCATTGTCTCAAAGATACATTGCAATTTCGTACTTGACAGTCATTATTTTTTGTAATGGATCTGATGCTTTGATTTTTGAAGATTTTTTCTGTTGGGCTCACTTGACATGATCAGTTGCTAATTATTTTACTAGTTTCACTTATTCAAGTGGAGCTTCATATGTTCACATCATTCAATTATCTTCACTGTAGTTACTGGCAGTTAGAAAGCTGAATGCTACTGTTTCTATGGGGCAAAATCACGAACAGTTTCTTCAATTAGCTTCCAGTGTCTCCAAAATTCAACATGCTAATATTGTAAAGCTTGTGGGCTACTGTGTCGAGTATAGCCTACACCTACTTGTATATGAGTATTGCAGTAATGGCACCCTTCATGATGCATTGCATACAGATGATAAACTTCAGATTAACCTTTCATGGGATGATCGCATTCAAGCGTCACTAGGAGCGGCAAGAGCTTTAGAGTAAGTTTAGCGTTTAGTCAGAAAATCATTAACTCTTTCATGTAACCTGATAAACTCAATATTGGTTAATGAACAATGTTCGTCTTTTATGGAGGTTGGAAACATATTTTTATGTCAAGTATTAAAATTAATATCTTAAGTCATGCAGTACATAATCCTTGTTAGGTGGTTTTTAAGAATAATAAGACAAGTTGGCTCCATATCCACATATAAAGAAGTCATGCTTTAGACTGTTAACAATAGGTTAAGGTATTGTTGTCATTTTGTTGACAACATTAATTTTGATCATTTCCTTTCTTCTCATAAATTAGGTATTTGCATGAGTACTGTCAGCCACCTATTGTGCACCGAAACTTCACATCTGCTACTGTACTCCTCAATGACAAGTTGGAAGTGCAGGTCTCTGATTGTGGATTAGGTTCTTTACTATCTTCAGGCTCTGCTGGTCAGGTAAATCTTCAGCTTTAATATTTTCTCTTAATTTCAAACTGATACATAGTTTGGGGAGTCTTGATTCTTTTGTGCTTTATGACATTCTTGTATTGCTAATAAATATGAAAGGATAGGAACATGTGGTTGGATTTCATTTTGTTTATAAATCAGACTGCTAAGGAAGTAGTTTTGAGAGACAATAAGATGCAGTTATTGGCCAATGGCAGTTGACTTAACTGGTAGTATCAAGTAGCATGTATTTATTTATAATTTCACCTGTTGATTTGTTAACCAACAACTATGACATTGTCTTTTCCCTATAAACTCTAAAGTGAGGATGCACTTTAGAGTAGCCAAGTCCCAGTAAGTGCTTTCTTGAGACCTTTGACATGCACAAACTTTGGAATGGGTCAACCTTACCTTTCCCCTTATATTTGCATGTACCAAAAAAATGGATGTAGTCACGAGACTTGTTTAGGTGTGAAAGGATTCAAAGAGACCTTGTGCATTCCACATGCTCTTTCTATCTACATCATTATGGCTGCCAACCAAATTTGACTTTAAAATTAGGTAAAGCCTAGATCAAATGGATGATTGGTCTATTCTACAAACTATATGAAGGATACATATATAACTAAATGACTTAAATTCCAAATTGTCCCGATACTCAATTTCTGAAAATTCACTTCACATATGCGTGTTGGGGTTGTTATGCTTGTAAGATAGCTCACAGTAGCAACTAAAGGTTAACTTTTCTTCATTTTTGTTCATTTATGGCTAACACTGGTGCATCTATTTTCAGTTGTCGGGGCACCAACTCACAGCTAATGGTTACAGTGCTCCAGAATTTGAGAATGGAAGTTATACATTGCAAAGTGATATCTTTAGCTTTGGAGTTGTAATGCTAGAACTCCTCACTGGACGAAAATCCTATGACAGGTTAGCAATCCTTTTAGTGATTAAATACCTGTGTTTAATAAAGTTGTAATTGAAGTGTTGGATTTGGCTAAGGCACCATTAATTATGTGTATTGTAGCTCACTGCCTCGTGGAGAGCAGTTTTTGGTGAGATGGGCAGTCCCTCAACTCCATGACATAGATGCATTGTCAAAAATGGTTGACCCCTCTTTAAATGGAGAATATCCTAAGAAATCCTTGTCACGTTTTGCAGACATTATTTCTTCATGTATACAGGTAATTTTCTGTCTACTTTCATGCCAAATCCAATAAGAGATGTTGGATTCACTCAACTTGGCTCACTTTCTTATGGCCCATTATTCTTTTCAATTGTTATTGTTCCAGCATGAACCTGAATTTCGACCAGCAATGTCAGAAATTGTTCAGGATCTCTTGCGAATGATGTAGATGGTCGTGTAGTTGTTACTGAGGAGATGAACTAGTTAAAGAAGCTATGGTTACCAATTTTTCTGAATGTTACATATTCATTATTTTATTTTATTTTTCCCTTGTCATTAATCGTTTTGTAGTTTGTGAATTTGTTGGGTTTTATGTGTTATTCAAAAGGCAAAAGTCTTACATTGTGTAGTTTCATCATGTTTCAAGTATTTTATATACCAATATGTTTCTAAACTTATGTGAATAGTGGATGAGCTTACGCTATAAGATTAGATATTGTAGGCACAACTCAGATTCTAAATCTACCGATTTGGGCCTGAAGCTATAAGTTATTGAACCAGTTTTTCCAACCCATTCAATTACAGAAATGGCCGACTGCGTCTTCCTGCACCTCCGTGCTTTCATCGCCCACTTCCATAGTCAGAGCGAACTATCATTTTACCCTTTTATTTTTTTCATTTTTTCAGAACATTTTCTTTATTTTTTTATATTTTAGATTATATAATTCAGAATATAATTATCTGTACTTCGGATTATATAATTTAAAATATAATTTATTTTTTATTTCAGATTATATTATTTGGAATAAAAAAATTTATATTCTAAGATTATACAATCTAAAATAAATAAAAAAGCTTTATATTTTAAATTATATAATTTAAAATAAATTTTTTTATTCTGAATTACGTAATTCGAAATAGAAAAAGAATTTTATATTCAGAATTATACGATTTGGAATAGAAATTTTAAAAGAATATTTCATGATTCTGAAATTACGGAGGTTTTGGAAGAAAAGTATAGTAGTGTTGGAAGAAGCCGTGGAAATGGCCTTAGGGTAACCCATTTTGAAAATAAATGTTTTGAAAATTCTAAAAATACTTCTTTTTACTTGTTTAAAAGAAATTAAATTACTCTTTGACCGAACAAAAAATCGTGTTGGACATAAAAATTAGAGAAAATTTGAAATATAAGTTAAATTAGCCTCTTTTTTTTCTTTTTAATAGACTCTTTGAGCATTCATTTCGAAATTTCTAACTAGATATTTTTATATAAAAAACTATTAGATATTAAACGTAAATTTGTTACTTTTTATCTTAGAGTTGTAAAACGTTATTTTATGTTTTTAATCTTCGTAAATGTATTATTTTTGTTTTTAGTTCTTACTAATATTTTTTGGACACAATTTAAAATATATAATTAATTGAATATAAAAAGTTAAGATAGATCTAAAAGTAAAAACAAAAAAGGACGAAAACTGGAAATACAATAAATAGGGAATTAAACCAAAACACCCTATATTTTATGGGGACTGAAATTTTAATTAAACCTAAAAACTTCTAATCAATGTTACTACACAAATATTTAAAAAGAAGTAAAATCAAATAAGAGAATTGATTGGTCCAAATGGTGATGTAAATTTATTTAAGGGTGAACTACAAGGGGGCTATAATTCTTTGATTTGGGTTCTCGCGCTAACAAAAGGTAATATATTAACAATTAAAATACAAAATTATAATAAAAAGAAGTTCAAAGAAAATATCTTTATGTGTATAAAAAGAAGTGTACATTAACAATTAAATATTTATAAGAATATTAGTCTCCATAAAGAAAACGTAGGACGTAAACGTTTTGAAATAGTCTAACAAAACCCAGAAAAGTGTCTTAACTGAAAATATAATAGAGCACTTGGGTTGGGATACATAGTTAAGAATTGAAAAGGAAAGCATTAAGTAGTTAAGGTTTGGTTGGTTGATAATAAAAGTATCCACGTTAAGCAACTAACGAAGGACCCCCAAATACGTAGGGAAGGGTGATGAGGTGGAAGAACACAAATCCATAATTGAGGTTGAGGACTTCACGACCCACAACTACTTTTATTCATTCTTATTTACATTTCATTGCTTCCATATGCACATGCTATGTCGTAAAATAATAAACAATCTTATTGTCCATTTCTAATTACGTATGTAAAAGGTTAAAGAAGAAAACCAAGGTTTTATTTGGATTGGGATTGAGGTAAAAATGAAAACAAAGTAAAAAAAAATATTTGAATTAAGAGAAAGTACATAAAAAATTTGAGAGGACAATTGTTATTGATGTAGCTATTTTTTTTAATAATTTATATTAATTAATTGTTTTATTATAATAAATAAAAACATAAATACTAAAAAAAGTTAACAACATATAATCAATTATGTTAATAATAAGAAATTATCAAACAATTCTTATATTTACTTACTTCTTTTACTTTTTTTATGTTGATATCAGGTTGATGTGAAAATACAATTAAATGGTGAATTTAATATGAAAAAATTATATCTAAGAAGGAGAATTTTTGGTAGAGAATATACAAGATCAAAAACTATATTTACCTCAAAAGATAAGAAAATTATAGAGATTTGAATTGTAAATGCAAAAACAATTAATAAACCTTTTATGACTCATTTTAAGTTATTTGCGAAATTTAAAACCATATACAAAATAGGAAGATGAGTTCATTTTTTAAATTTCTTATCAATCTAATATAGTTGGTAGTGTGGATGAGTTCATTTCTCAAGTGTCTTATGTAATGTAGTTGGTAGTGTGGTGTTTGCAGTAATTTGTATTAAACTATATATTGTGCATGAAATTGTTAGTTGATGTATGGCTAATTAGTAAACTATGAAATGGATTTTCCAATATTTAAATTTAAAGGGTTCAAGAAACATATGTTTGTTAAGACGAAAAAATGGTAGATATTTAATGGATTTTTGTGATTTAGATCGATAATGATCTTGGTCGCCATAAAATATTTTTTGGCAAGTTAATTTCTTAAGTATCTTAATCTAATATAATTGGTAACGTGATGTATACGGTGATTTGTATTAGATTATTGTTATACCACTAATTCCAAAAATTATAATTGATAAGTTATGAAGTTATGAAATGAATTTTGAAATATTTAAAGGGTTCAACAAACATAACAAACATATGTTTGATGAAAAAATATTATATATTTAATAGATTTTGTGAGTTAGATCATGTTAATGATCTTGATTTTAAAATGTTTTTTTATCATTTTTGAGTCTATTGTTGGCTAGTCATCTATAAAGATAGTCAATTCCAATTTAAAGATCTTATTGGAAATCTTGATGTAAGTAAAAAGGACGTTACAATGTTTTATGATAGTCAAAGTGCAACCCAAATACCAAAAAATCAAATATATATGAGAGAACAAAACATTAGTATTAAAGATGTTTTTTATTTGTAATATAGAAAGTAATATGTTGGTTGATGAAATTTCTACATTAACAAATTTGATGAGAAAAATTCTTCTATTATTAAAATTTAAATATTGTTTGGATTTACTTGAAGTTACAAAATGTCACTTGACATTAGAAGTGGGTGCAACAACACAGAAGAATAATGAAAACTATTTAAATTAAAATCAAGATTTATTGAATATAACTTAAATTTATTTACATATTTAATTAATAATTATAAACCATTCATCAAATTACCATTCCATATATTCTAATATGAATATATACACGAGATGGTAACAAAAATTCAAGCAGATTTTACTCCAATAATCTTATAGTTAGGATACATTATGTGAGGGAAAATTTGGGGACTACAGATAAATTAACCATCCATAGTAACAAGGACTGCCCTGGCATTATTTGCCACTCACTCATTTTGTGATTTTGGACTTGTAATTTTCATCTCAAGGGTAGATCAATTGATATAATGTTATTTTTACTTATTAAATTTTAAAAAAACTCAAAATGTTTAATTGAGAGATGAAAAAGTTTTAAGTTATGTATTCCTCATTTATTGTACAAGAGTATATTAAAAAAACTTAAAAGTTCAAACAATGCAAAGCTTGAAAAAAATATGCTACTCCAAAATTGTTCATAAGCCATTTATGAGCATTATTAGAGCACCTAGACTGGGTGCCAAGTGGAAGTTGATGTGTTGTGTGCATCATAAATATACTATTTAACGTATAGATAAAGTTTCGTTTACATTTAGTGACACTGAGTAAGATACTGAGCTATACCACGAGCAACATATATAGTTGGACAATAATGAGATTATTGAGCTAAATTTATTTGCTATAAAATGTGGTTTAACCTAATAACGAATACAACTTTGCTTTAAAATTAGTATAATTCCTATCTTTTTAGTTTGATTTTATTAACTTCTATTATTAGTAATTTTTGGTAACTCAGGTGGTGACATTTGTGTATGTTCCTTAACTTGCCTTGAATTACACCTCAGGATCACCAAATTCCAGTGTCATCAAACTGTTCGATGATATGTTTGAACGAAAGCACTTCAAATCACAATATGCACACCTTGTGCTCGACGAAAATATCACCACATCATGTTTGGAAAAGTATCAAACACATTAAACCATGCACCATTTGACAATTCTTGCACGCAATTTATTTATTTTTCAAATTCGCTGCTCACACCAAATCTTGATTCTTCAAGAACGTGCCATGCAACCCTTAAATTGCACCGGAAATATGGAAATGGTTGATTCGATTCAACATTTCGCCGTGTCCAGTTAACGTGCACCCATTGATTGCAAAGAAATCATTAATCAACACCAAACATGGTGTTCTTGATGACTTTGGAGAGGAAGAAGAAGCTTGGAGTGGAACAAAATGAGGGAGTGAAAATAATTTTGAACAGAATATTGTATGAACCTATGAAACGATATATATATATATAT
>Ga0209489_102692_pt1 | contig 35757 bp, 12 predicted proteins | sample SiratrowhiteBW_FD_187527 | JGI IMG/M metagenome (GOLD analysis project Ga0209489, IMG submission 187527) | Root nodule microbial communities of legume samples collected from California, USA - Siratro white BW (SPAdes) (version 2) | ecosystem: Host-associated > Plants > Roots > Nodule | place... | reverse complement strand
AGTTATGAAAAAAAAAAAAAAAAAAGACTATATCCATGTCTACATTCCTCCTAGGATAGGTTGACTGGAAACCCTAAAGAATACCTAGAGAATAGTTATTCCTACTGAACAACGTTTTTTTTTTTTTTTTTAATTAAAATTACTTAAAATAATTTATATGCTAAAATGTATTAAATGGTTTAGTCATTTTAAAAATATGAAATATAAATATTTGAAAATTTTTTTTACACAAAAGTAAAGGAATGAAACAAAAATAGTATTTATAAAATGTTAGACTTAACCACAAATAAATTAAACTTAAGTTATCAAACGCTTTGGACAAGTCTTTAAAATAACAATTTAGATGCAAACGATAAAATATATTTAATTCAGTTGATTAGACTGTGTAAGTTATTGTAAATTTCAAATTTGATTTATTCTTCTGAATAAACAGAAATAAAGACAAGTGTGGAAGTTTTGTTTAAAAGGAAGTAGAAAGAATTTACAGGTTCTTGTATCTCTGACATAGTCCTCATGCTCACTCACACAAGTACATAGCTATCAAAGAGATAAGTCTAGTATTTTGAAGTGAATACTAATTATATAGTTTGGCATATTATGAGAAGACCAACTTCTGATAACAACTTGATTTTAATGATTTTTCTATATCAAGATAAGGAGAGGTGGAGTCTCCATATTTTTAATGCTTATTTATGTTTTGGAAATAAAATATTCTATTGACAATACTGTAATAATATATATATATATATATATATATATATATATATATATATATATATATATATATATTGGACAAAAATGTATCAATTATGAACGAAAACGAAGGACAAAAATGTATCAACTTTGCCAGCTATGATCTTAATAAACTACACTCTTTTACTTGTCCTCTTGATGTTGACAAAACCAATAATTAAACGTTATCATTAATTCTAAAGTAAATTATCATATACCTGCCCTCGAAATGAAACAAACGCGAGGACCTATTCATACCTTTTTAAAAGCTTTCTTTGAGTTTTAAAAAATGGTTTACTTGGATTTTAAAAGTATATCATTTTTCAAATAATCACTCGTGCTTTTAAACTAATCTAAACAAAATATATTTCCTTCTTATATGTAATTCAAAAGGAGTCAAATATATGTGATATTTATAGTGTGTGTACGTGAGAGAAAGCAAACAAAATAGTAGGTCTTTAGTTTGAGTAACTTTGTTCACCTAAAAATATACTCTGAACTCATATAATTGTCTTTTTCTAGTCTATTTTATTTTCTTCTAACCATTTAATACGACTCTTGTTTTCTAACCCCCCTCTTCCAATCTAACTTGAATAATTCAAATTTTGACCAGTCTTTTTCAGTTTAAACCTAAGTTTGTTCTTTAAGTATATACTTTAGAGACCTATAGGATCTTAGAAATTACAAGCCTTGCTTTCATTCATTACCTATATTTGTGTGTTTTACTTTAGTATTAGAGACCATAGGTCTATGTTTATTTATTTGTTTGTTTGTTTTTCTTCTGTTAATTGCACCTTTTGAACTATTTTTAATTTTATTTTTGAGTTTTACCTTTCTTTTATTAGAAATTTGATTTAATTGAGATTTAATAATTTGGCCAATGTCTGATTTTCGGCTGCATTTTTTTCAAAACTCGGTTTCTTCATTCCAATTTTAACCATTCATTGATAATTAAACCTTTCGAATTGTCTCCCTTTTTCATTTACTCGAAATAAATTAAAAAGATTGATGAAACTCACTCAAGAAGCATTAAATTTGATTTTAAAAAAATCAATTGTGCCCTTCTTTAAATTCTAATTTCACATAATTCTTAGATGTCTACCAAATTTCTCACTTCAAACTTTAACTTAAAATTAATTCTTACATGAGATTCTCCGTAAACCTCTAAAGATCTAGATATTAAATCAAAAGAATCTAAAACGTGGTTTGAATAATTTTTCAAGACATAATAAAATAAAAATAAATAAATCCAAAACAAAGTATCCGTCACGTTCGTGTATTGAAGTGAGTTCTCAGTGCAGCAGCGTAAGAGAGAGACACGACAATATCCACTTAGTGGCTTCCCTTGTTTTCGGTAGTGCCATGAATGGGTCCATTTTATGTTTTGGACTTCTGTTTTAAACCCAACACTTTTATGGCCACGTGGAAAATCATAATGGGCCTCTGCTTCTTCACTTATTTTTCTGCAAGCTCATCCATGGGCTCCTCTTAATTGCCATTAATAACATTTGGGAGATTTCCATGAAAATGACATTTGAATTATTACCTTTTCTATTTTCATTTATGTGGGACTGGATCATGGAATTTGTGTCCCCCATTTGATGTTTTGGGTACCAAATATCCACCAAAAATGCTGGTCATATTCATGTAGGCATCGCAATACCCTTTTCGTTTTGTTTTACAATTTAGGGTTTGTTTAAATAAACGTTTTAATAAGTATGTATTGAATTCAGTACAAGGTTGAAATTGTTTTAGTTTCTCAAAAAGTTTAATCATCACCACAGTAGTGAAGATTTGGAAACACTACGTTATAAAGTAACGAAAAAAATGCATATACAGCTTTACTAGTCTGTATAATAACTAAGTAACAATATGATGTATCACTTGCACCAAATTTTACTTTTTATTGACAGTTTTTTTGTGACAATACACTAATTACTATATTGATTGATAAAAAATATTAATGACTAATAAGTGATTTCTAGTAAAAATTTACTTTATAAGGGCAATTATTAGAAAAAATTTATTTGTATACCCGCAATTATTATAATTCCCACTAATTATTTAGCTAATTATAAATTTATAATGTTTTATATCTTTTCTTCTTTTAAAATAATTTGTTGGTATCTACGGATTTAGTAACATTTACTCAGTAATATTAACTAGATTATAATAAAATAACATTGTAGTTAATATTTATGAGAGGAAAATATTAACAAGGTCTCCAAATGTTAACTTGGGTCATCATTATTCACTTATTTTGTTCAAACTTCCTGAGTTAGTTTTCGTTCATGTTCACCCGTATTCTCTGAGTTTCACTCTCAATTCCCTCTCTGAAATTTTATCAAACCTTATATCTCTCCACAAAATTTAAGTTCCTTCCCACGTCTTGTTGAATTTCATTTTTAATCTAGATTTTTCTTCGTGTTTTCCTTTTCTTTTGTTATAGTTATCCAGTCTGGAATTTCTCAATTGTGGTGTTAGTTTAGCGATTTTGTTTGGTGGTCTTTTAAGAATACTATCTTGTGTGGATTTTTATTATTTGACTTGTCCTTTTCTAACATTTATAGAACTATATTATTATGGTACCTATTTACAACTCTCTTAACACTTTCGCTTGTAAAGGGAAGAGTTGTAATGATTTAGGTTTCTTCCACCTTTGCTACTATGAGTTTGATTATTGATTTTACTTGTTTTAAATTACTGTGACTTTGTTCCTACTATATACATTATAAGTGTAGGATTGGCTGTAGTATGAATTCTAATGCAGAGTAGAAATGACTTCACATTTAAACATTTTAGCATAAAGAAATTATCTAGAATTGGACATCAATAGTGAAGCTTCTAACAAATTAGTAAAGATCTTATTAGGATCAAGTAAGAGTAAAGTGAAATTGTTTTTTATAGGCCATGATTTATATAATTATCACAAGTATTGGGTATTGGTGGTACCGTAAAATGTGGAGGGAAATTTTTAAAGAGCAAAATTTATTGAAGTTGATGCACTTGTTTCCATTTATAAATGAAGGAATAATAGTTTCTATTACCTAAAGTTTTGTTATTGGTTAAGGCTCACATCAGCATTTCGCTTACATTGTGTTTTAACAAGTACACCTTTATCTCAAACTACAACTCTTGCACCGGTTGATAATTGTTTATTTTTGTGCAACTTTTGTCATATTATGTACATTAATTTGAAACCAATAGAAAACACAAATTGGGAAGATAGATTGAGTTGTGTATATGAACTTATCTTGAACATTGTGGCTTATAACATGTACAAAGTATTTGCAATTAGTAATAAGGTTACAAATGTTACTCAGTCTCATCAATTATCTCAACAACAATTAAAATGTAAGGTCTCTAAATTTTATCCTCTAAGCAGTTTGAGTATGTAGATAATTAAAAAATATAATATATACATATCATATTCAAAAGTAGTTCAAAATATAAACCTCTTTATAGGGTTTTACATTTACAATACAAAATAAAAGTAAAACATGTATAAAAAAAAGTGGATCATGTGCTTCATCAACTCATGGAGAAATCTCAATACTTGCCAAATTTTTTGCTCATATATAAGATACGACCATAGAAAATTTAAAAATAAAACAAACAACATACCAAAGGAAAGGTAAGCTAGAGACTTTAAAATGTAAAATTATAAAGTTTAAATCTTCTATATCAACCAAAGTACCACAAATCACACACTTGTCAATCATCTCATACATCACTTTATCATTTTCATTTCTATACAATAACACATGTTATACATATATCGACTCATATACAAAGACACTTAACTCTACTTATTGAAGACTCGTGCATTGAATAGACCTAGATGTTTGGAACTTGTCATACAACTCCAAAATATGAATTCACACAGTCCCAAAATCAATCTTGTATGACAAGGTTAATCCACCTAAGTCTGTTCTGATCAGTTATATTTCAAACTGCAACCACTCGGTCTGAATCTCCATCGACTCTCACCACCTAGTAATCTTCATCTATGTGATTCTAATATACTAGTAGAATTTGGATACCTTCTTCTAGACGAATCCCAAGACAGTGCACAATCCTAGACATCTCAAGTCGGGTATCTTCTTTCCTGAAGATATTATGTCTCGATTACAAACCATAACATCTCAATATAATACCATACATTATTCATAATAAAACTAAAGCGCACCATCAAAACAATTCAATCTCATTCAATAATCAATTTCAGAGATCCATACTATATCAAACATCAAGTCTCATCATCCTATCACATACCATGAATCTATCAACATCATATCAACATAAAATTCTCCAATACATCATACCTACTAATTCTATACAAATCAAGTATAAGAATTTAATTTCAAATAATTCAACCACATACCCTGTAAGAGAAGTTTGGAACTTGGTAAACACAGACCCCAACATCATGGTCATGTACCATAAAGTTCTATTGAAAAATAAAATTATCAATTAATAAAACATGTAATTAGCTTTTCTTACCTGTCTAAGAGAAGAATCACCTATAAAATACTCCAAGTTACCTCTTGCAAAGATAACTCAACTTGCAACATATAATTCTAACAATGATCTGAACCTACCCTAAGGATCCAAAATGAACAATGATCATTCTTGATGCCTCTAAGACGACATGCAAGAAAGTGCACTGTAATTTTTCTTTTTCGAAAATCCTAAACCACTCAATAAGAAAGAAAAATTGGTACTTACCTAAACCAAAATGGTGACCTATTAAACTTACTCTATCCTACACTAGGAATTGGACGGAGTTTTTAAATTTTCAATCTGAAGCAAGAAGAAAACTAGATTTGAGAGAGAAAAAAAAAAAAAAAGAACTATAGGGTTTTGTTGTCTATAGAGAGAGTCATTCTTGTTAAAATAATTTTCTAAATCCTTAGTGTAGTTTACTAAAAGCAAGTCTTGAACAACAATTAATACAACGTTATTTGCAAACCTAGGTTTGTCTAATTATTCTATAACATGCATTTACCATCATGGTTCCTTCCAAATAAAATTGAATGTTTGATTGTATGTATGGATTCATGCGTCAAGGTTTAGGAACAAATAAATGTTAAAGTTGTTTAGATAACTTAAAAAGCGGGTGCCATCGTGATTTATCTGGTAGCCATTCACACACTTGAGCACATAAAGTATGGAGTTATGCCAAGTATGAAGAACTGTGTGCAAATTTCTACATAATTATCTGAACCCACAAGCCAATATATTTCTTTATCCAATGGTACAATTTGTGCTTATTGTTTTTGTAGTTATAGAACTGAACCTCACGTGTTTTTAATTATTATAAAGTATAGGAGCTATAAAGTATATTTTATAATATACTTCAGAAATAGTTAGAATGGTACAGTTTTTTTTTTTTTTTTTTTCAGATTTGTCAATCATTAATCCTTTTAGAGTTGAAATGATTAATCTGAAGTAAAGTTAATTATTAACCTGTTTCTGGCTATGAAATGTAGAAAAATAATTAAGCATCCTTAGGCTTAAACTTAAGACTTTGATTTTACTTTTTTCTGGTTTTGGTGTGTGCATGAAGATCTTTTGTGCACTCATTTAGACATTTTTTTTTATGATGTAGTGGGGTTTGATAGTGTAATGTTTCTTCAAGAGTATTTTTATTTCTTAGTAGGATTATTGATGCTTTGTTCATTAATTTTAGTTTATTTTCTTATACCTTGATATTTTGTTTGGTCCAGGATACTACCAGTGGTCATGAACGAGCACATCAAGTTGATAAGAAACTTTCAGCTCCTCGTATTAATATATCAAGTCCAAGTGGTTCAGTCAAGCTTGAGGTTTGTTCTATTGTAGTTGAATTTAGCTTAGTTAATCTTCTAATCTCATTTTTTTAAGTGTGTGAACGAAAATCTGTATTAAAAATCTTAAAAAATACCATGTAATAGGATATATACAAAAGTAAATGCAGAAATTATGTGATGATTTTTAGACATATAAATATAAAAAGTTTAAGATGAAATTTAAAAAGAAAGGTTAGCTTTTGTATTGTCAATTTCACCTTCCCAAGTGTATTTTTCTGTAATAATGATAATTGGTTATTAAGTTAATAATTGGTGTGAAGATACTGATGCATATTACAAGGAATGATAAGACAAAGTAGGTCATGTTTAAATTCCTAAGATATTAAGAGAATATGCATGAGAAGATAGATTAATTTTAGAGGGATGGGGGTCCAGAGAGGTGCGATGGTGACTGAAATAGATTTAAGGTGCACTCATATGGTGATCTTTTCCACATACGACATGTATGGAAGACTTGCATGACCTCTTAATCTCTCTTGTCTGGTCTTGGTAACACAATCAAATGTGTGTCCATTGATTAAATAATAACATGGTGGGGCTCAATTATGCTATCTTTAACCAATTTGGATTCTCTCTGTCCATATCATCACACAACACTCCATCATAATGCAACAAAGACGATAATACATGTGGGGGCTAACGTGCAAAGCGGAACAATGCAAAAGAACCAATGAAAGTGAAGCATATGGAAGATGTCTAAAATCTGTAGCATAAGGAAAACCAATCAGAATGAAGGAGTTGAGTAGCTACTAGTTGAGAAGAAGTTGAAGTTAAAAGAGCAAATGCCCAAATGTATGTACATTCTCCTTTTTCTTTCTATTGGGATCTGAAAAATCTTAGCCAAAGCTTTCTTGAGTTCAGATACCACACTTTTTCAGACTCACCAGGATCATCCTCATTCAGCAAATTTCTTTACTTCATTTTATATATTGGTCAAATCATGATGTTATTTTGGTGTTTCAACTTAGAGGGTTGCTCCTTTGGATCCACTCTATTAATTTTAGTAAGAGAATAATCACTGTAACCACTCTAAGCAAACAATCATTCTAAGCCTTCTCACCAAATTAATCCTGATGTTAACTGTTAAAGAAGAATAGCAAAATCAAATCTCAACTCTGTCTCTCACCAAATTCTCTCATTTTGGCTAAACGATTGAAATTAATTGATAATCGTTTTGCTTATTCGAACAAATAAATTATTGAATGTTTTTTTTTTTATAAAGTATTAAGAAGATTTTATCAACTATTCGTACGAGGAATTTTTTTAGCACTTTTTGGTGAAGTACTGTAGGAGCATCTAATGAAGTGTTTTTTTATAACATCCTAAGATCTTAAAATTAAAAATATCTTCCATTTTTTTGATAGTTGTTATGTTTACTATACTTGAATTACATTAAAAAATTATCTGTGAACACTACAAATTAGGACCACAGTAAAAGAGATATTAAAAAATATAAATATAATTAAGTTATATAATGTGACAGAGAAAAAATACTTAAAATAAATGAATGTTCAAATATCTTTCAGAAATATTGATTATTTTTATGGTACTTAAATATATAAGTTAAGTGGTAAATAAATTTTAATTATAATTCAATGACACAAGCTATTTTTTGTTATACTAAAATATAAATTAGTCTCACATTTCTTAATTTCTTAAATGTGTGAATATTTATAATCTTTTTCATTAAAATTGATTTCAGTAACGGATAAGGAGAGTGATAAAGAAAAGGTTTTAACATGTTTTATTTAGGAAAATTTTTCTAAAACCTTTTCTCTCTTTTTCCTTTATTAGTTAAGACTTAACCTTTTTAAGATAAATATTTGAGACAATTTGATTTACAAATTTTGTAACGGAGAGAAATAGAAATGAGTATATGATATTATAGAGAGAAAAATAAAGAATTCTTTTTTTTTAGATGCATACATAATTTTTACATTAATGCAAAATTTTATACATAATATATGTTATAGGAACTTTAATAGTGATTTTTTAAGAAAAAAAGAGATGTGATCATAATATATATATTAAATAATATAATATTTTATATGACTTATATTTAGATAATTTAAATTATATTTTTGTAACTTATTATATTATAAAAAATATTTATTTTAGCATCGGATAAAAACTGACACAAACATGTAAAAGTTGATGCTTATACATCGGTTAAGCGGTGATTGTATAATGAAAGTTAAAATTCTAGAAACAACATAAAATTTTGGTTATGAACTAGACGCAAATAGCAACAGTCAAGTCATCACAAAAAAGTCACTACTTTAAAAGACTGCATCAACAATGCTGCTACACCTGTGACATATTGTGTAGGTTAGGCCCACACAAGGGTATTAGCAAGGATCAATCTGTTGCAAATGTCGAAGGTAGTTACAACGACCAATTCGTTGTTAACTGAACGCAAGGATATTAGTGGGTTAAGTCGTCGCAAATGCTGAAGATAATCTATAAATTTTTAAACAAACTAAAGAATATATATGTATCAGCATGCTACACAAATGGAAAAGATTACTTGTGCCTGTATCAATATCATATATCAAGCGACAACAACCTCATGTATAAAAATACTAGGGTTAATTCTTTGTAACAAATATTATTTTTAAACAGTGATTAATTTTATCATGAATTTCCCTTTAGTTTAGAGTTCAACATTTCAGGTTTACGCTAATTGTAAGATCTAAGAATCCTCACTCATATGGGTTCACCATCATGGCAGCCACCATAGCCAAACAGATTTTTTCATCCACAACAAACCCTAAACTCAAACTAAATCCAAAACTACAACCAACTAACAGATCAAAGAACAACTTGCCTCTGTCGAACCTTTGCAATACTCGCTGACGGCCACGACCTCCTCCAAACGCAACCACTTCACGCACCACCCAACGCAACCACTTCACGCACCACCCACGAAGAACCACCAATCAGTCCAAGGCCAACAAACCTACCCTCAACACGATTTGAAAGAAAATTTAGTGATGGAAAATCTTTCTAAGCTGGAGAAATTGAAAATGGTGAAAAGGAAGAACAACTTACCTCTGTCCAAGCTTTGCAAGACTCACCGACGGCTACGAGCTTCTCCAACAGCAACCACTTCACGCACACAAAAACCAATCGATCGACAATACTCTATAGAGGCCAACTAACCTGCCCTCAAACGATTTGGGAGAAAAATCAGTGATTGGAAATGTTTGAAGGATGGAGCAGCCGAAAATGGTGGAGAAAAATTCTTGACACCGCATGAAGAAAGCCGCGAAATGATTTTGGGAAAAACAAAACCCTAAATTTAAATAAAAGTTGTGTCGACCAAGACCAATGCAAAAAACCGTCTCTACTTGTGTTGGCAATACACTATATATTTTTTTCACTTCTTTAATATTTTATTATAATTAATAGTTATAATTAAATTGAGTTATAATTAATAAAATTAAATTATAATATTTTTAATAAGAAGTATTTTTTTTTCAAATTAACTAATAAATATATCTTTATTAAATAAAGCTTCTTAATTAAGTTCAAATTTTTATTTCATATCAACATGATTTACTTTTATTTCTTATATTATGTTTTACTATGTTATTAAAAAATTTGTCTATTATAATCAATTCAAATAATAACATTATACTAATAAATACAAATTATTATTATCAATTTCTTTTATGTTATACTCTTGTTATATCATATTATTAATATTCAAATTTAATATTTGTGTATTTTTTATAAATATAAATGAAGTTATAAATACAAATTAAAATCAAATATTATAATATGTACATCAATATTCTTAAATTAACTTAACTATGTTATATAATTGTAAAAAAAATTACTTTGAATTTTTTCTATTAGTAATTAGGTAATATGACTTATTTCACAAAACATATCTTCAACAACAAAAATTAATTTACTAAAATTATGTATGTCAACTTTGTCATATAATAACCAACGTTTTTATGTATGAAACTGTTCACATTCTTGAGTGAATGTATCTGTAGAAACCTAATTTTATTCAAAATTAATCCAATTATATTATGATATTCTTACATGTACACTTAATGTAACATCACCCAATTTAGCTAATTAAAATTAATATAGTTAAAATTAAAAACAATGAAGAGTCTCTTGTACTGCTCTACAGGTTGACTACTCTTTCCAACCCCATTTCAAATGAAGAGTTTGATATGCTTTCCTAAATGTAAGAGTTTCTTATGTTGTTATGCACATCCACTATTGGGTTTCATTTCAAATTCAATTAAAATAAAATAAAATAAATTTATTTAAAGTACATTTTAACCATCTATTACTTTCTTTTATTTCCCATATTTATTTATTTTTTTGGCAAAAATATTATAACATATATTTGATAGAATATATTCATACCATCATAAGTAACTAATATATATATTACATTGCACTTGAACAAATTAAGTATCAGTTAACATGTTATACCTTATATTCACTCATATTTTAATCTTCAATTATCATATTTTATGCTTCAACTATCATTCGTTTATATTTTATGATTCAACTATCATTGAAATAAATTTTAAAAGTTATAATCAAATATTTTTTTATTTATTTCATCAAATTATTAATAAATAATCACAATAACTTTACGTCATTTATGTATTTACTTCATTACTTTGGTCTTATCATAATTTTTTTAATATTTTGATATTTTTCTTCTGTATTAATTATACTACAAAATACTAAACAAATTTTAATATATATAATTAAATTCATAAAATTTTCTAATTATTTAACAATAAATTTCATAATTACTTTTTAACTAAATCTTTTATTTACAAACTTACATCTATCTTATTTTTCTTACCTTTTTCATTTTACTAATGTAATAATAATACTTTTTTATATTATATTTTCTAGACTTTAGTGTTTCTAAATTCAATTTAATTTCAACTATATTTTTTATCTTTTTTTCGTTACATCCACTACAGACAAACACAAGAAAAAAAAAAGAAAAAAACTTTTTTTAAGGTAGCATGGGCCAGGCTGATGCAAAAGTAAATGTGAACCAGAACATCGTAACACACATCTTTTTTTTAATATATTTTTTTTTTTTGTTTTATGTTGGCCAAGTCAATACAAGTTTTTTTATAGAAAAAAAAGTTTGCGACAATTTTTATGTGAGTCAAACCGACACTTTAAATTTGACTCAAAGAACTGTTATTTTGACGGACGTTATTTGTGTCGGTCATTTGACCGACACAAAAATTTTAACATTGTTTTAGTATGATCTTATAATACTAAATATTACAGTAATTTTTTAAAATATTTCTTTCAATGTAATTGTTGAAATATATTTATTTGTGCCATTTTTGTTAAAATTAATAAAATATTTTTTTTTTCAATGTAATAGTTGAAATATGATTATTTGTGTCATTTTTTGTAAAAATTAAACAATAATAATGTATTGTGAAAAGCATGTATTACCAAAAAAAATATATGATACTAGTGGTTGTTAAAAATAGAATTTATATAATTATAATTATTTATTATATTTTTTGTTAAAATTAAATAATAATAATATATTTTGAAAAACATGTATTATAAAAGAAATATGATACTTGTGATTGTTAAAATGATAAATTTAATCGTTAAAAATAATTATAAATGAAATTTTTATAATTAAAATAATGATAAATTTTACCTTTTTTATTTTACTAATGTAATAATAATACTCTTATTTTATATTATATTTTCTAAACTTTATTTTCTAAATTCAATTTGTATTTAACTATACTTTTTTCGTTGCCTCACTATATAAAAACACAAGAAAATAAATAAAAATCTTTTTCTAAGATAGTGTGGGTCAAGCCGACACAAAAATTAACATAGACCAAACTGTTATAACATACATTTTTGTAAATATTTTTTATTTATGTTGCATCAGACAAGTCAATACAAGTTTTTTGTTTTTAAAAAAAAGTTTTCTAACAATTTTTATGTGATTCAAGTCACACTTTAAGTTTGATTCTAAAAATAATTACTTTGACATGATCGATACAAAAATTTTAATGTTCTTTTAATATTTTCTTGTAATACTAAATGTAATGGTAATTTTACATATAAAATATTTTTAATGTAATCGTTGAAATATAAATTTGTGTCATTTTTGTAAAAATTAAACAATAATAATATATTTTGAAAAACATATATTATAAAAAAAATATGATACATGTGATTGTTAAAATGATAATTTTAATCGTTAAAAATCATTACAAATGAAATTTTTTATAATTAAAATAATGATAAATTTATATATATCAAAATTAGTACGTAACAATATTTTTTTTTTCTGGAAAAAAATTTTACTAGCTGATGGAAACCATGTACATTTATATTCTCATTTCATTTATTATTTTTTTTACTATTTGAAACTGCAAAAAATTTAAGAATTCATAAAAAATTATTTAAACAAAATTTTTAAAATTTATAAAAAACTTTACTTTGCAATAAATTTATAACCAATAATTAAATTTCCTATTTTGTTTCAAATTGTTTTAGAAAATGATAATAATAGTAACAATAACTTTTTTATGTTCAAAATTATAATTATATAGTATAAGAAGTAGTTGTTTAAAAATAACTACCCATATTATTCTAATGTCAGTTATAAATTATTAGTTTGAATTTCTTCCAAAAATATTAAATCAATTATTCATTGAGACAATTCTATTTGACAAAGTGTTTAACTAAATATATATGTTAATAACAACACTAAAATGCCATAGAACTTCTTTTTAATTCTCGATTAATTTTTCCTGTAGCAAACTGGCACATATTTTCTCAATAAGATGTGATTATCAAAATATAATATAGATCAGACTATTGAGTTCAAAAATATCTCATTTTACATGTCAACTCAGTTTAGAAATGTCACAACATACATGTCAAATTAGTTTATTAAGTCTAAAAATATTGCAATATGTATGTCAAACTCTATGAAAATTAGTAAAGATTCTCGTAATATATCTTTGGACTAATTCATTTGGTGACAAAACCAATCTACATATTCTTTACTAAGTATGTATTTGAAAGTTATTTATTTCTTGTCTACTCTTAGTGAATGTTTTGAATTCACTACCATAAAATAATATTATTTTAAATTTAATTTATGGAAAGAATCTTACTATCACATATAAGATATTTTAATACTTACTCAACGTTTGGGTTTTGAACAAATTAATAACAAATATTGATATGTTTGTATGTTATCTAACGGTAAGAGTGAAAATTAATAAACTTTCCACTTATTTTGCTTATATTAGAATGATTATTAACACATCAATTTCTATTCAATTTTGGCTCAACTTCCTTGTATAATGATTAAATAAATTTCACTTATGAATCTTTAGGTTAAACTATCTTTACTCCAAATTAATATTTTCTTTAAAAGAGTGAGTTAAACATAACAATATTCATTTATTTTTGAATTGGACAAATCTAACTAGTTCTCCTAATTTTACTTTGAGTAGTTATACTTTGACAATCACAAGTGGCACACACCCACTTTATAACCTTATGTGACGCTGATGTGGTCAAGATAAATGACGTGTAAAAAACATTCCAGCGTGGTGGCACTGAGAGTCATTTTTATGATTTACATGTTTCGGGTTTTATCTAAAACGCTGTCCAGCATATTCCATCAAGGATTGAGAGTCAGTGAGTTTGAATCTTAGATCTCTTGAATCTTGACACTGTTGTCATCGTCACTACAGTCGTATCCGCTGCTGTCACTGTCGTCGATTCTCAACCATCATCGATTCTCTCACCACCGTCGATGGTCTCCCACCGTTACTGGCCACCACAACCATTCTCACACGAAATCTCCCTTATACAAATCAGTAAATTAATATGACTAAAAAGTTTACTAATAGGTGAGATAGAGATATCATTATGTATATATATAATTCAAAACAGAGAAGTATATATTTTCTCATATAATGAATCAAGTATAAGTGAGAATAATTGAAGACTAAAAATTGTTTCCCAATACCTGACTGATTCAGCACGTGTAACATGAAAAGATTCTTTACCGAATTAGTTTTGTGAACTTCCTTTCTGGTTTTATGAACAGAGACTCTCCATTTAAGTCCACATAGAATGCAAGTTTAATATCAAAGAAAAATAAAATACGTTAATTTATAACCAACTCCATTCCAGACATGATTCAAAGAAAGTAACAGAAAATAAATCTATAAGTGAATAACTTAATTTAGCACTCACAAAAAAGAGTTTATGTAAACCTCTGCTATGCAAAGCTGTCACATTGAATCACCTTCTTCAAAAGTCAATTTAGTTTCAAAAAGTGTACACTGTAAAAAAGACTCCATCATTTTCAGTGTCCATGAGTCTGTAAGCTAGCCAAAATACTTTTGAAATTTAGCCATGCCAACTAGCCAAAATGTATGTCCAATCCAAATCAAAACAGTTAAACATGTAAAAGTATGTTTGTTGTAAGGATTGCAAGTTATTCCTCATAAATTGAACTTGAAAATATACACTAAGTGTCAATACAGAATATTCTACAAAGTACAAGTGCAAGTTAGGATTTTCATAAACTTGACACAAATAGAAACATTACAAGAAAAAAATTATTTAAAAGTTAATTTTTAACTACAAAATAAAATAGTTACTAATTATGACTAAAATAATTATTAAATTAAATTTTAGTTGTTAAATATATATAAAATAAAAATAATGATTAAATTTAATGATCATTTAAAGTCAAAGATATTAATATCTAACATTAGCTATCAAAATTTTAATCACTTAGTTAAATTCTAAATTGATATATAATTAAATTAATTTTATAATTTGTTAAAAAAATGTTTCTAAGTATAGTAACATTAACAAAAGAGGATTTCAAAGTTTAATTTATTAGATTATAAATTTTCTTGAGTTCAAGTCAAACTTCAAACAATATTTGGCTTATGATTACCAAAGAGTTCATAAATAAGACAAACCTAGCTATCATACTAAAATATTACTCTTGTAACTATATCTAAAATATTATTCTTGTAACTGTATATGTTACATAATGGTAAAGCTGAAACTAATTCCATGAGACTAGTTTAATTCATAAAATATGTTTGAAAAATGGTTTTGTTTCGAACCAATTATCTAAAACTTACTAGTTGTTATTATAAAGATTATAATTATAATCATCACGATAAATCACATTTTTTATTACGAGTATGACAATAAATGTCATTAAAAGTGATTTAAAAAATACTAATTTTTAGTGATTTTTTTCCATACAGAATAACAATATACAATTAATTATTCTATAATTAAACAGTATTATCCATTATCTAAAACATTATCATCATCCATATAAACACACATTTACAATATAGATATGGTAACAAAAAAGGCTATCTATGATATAAAAATAAGTTATTTGTCTCACTGTTATTTACGTATATGTTAATTCATATTTACATATGTAGATAAGTATTTTATATATATTATAAAAAAAGTTAAAATGGAATTTACATGTATATTTAAATAAAGTAAAGGAATTTACAACTTATGAAAAATAATTAAAAAATGAAGTTTATTACATCTAATGTTTTCTATATTTTCATTCTTGAACAAAAATAAGTAGTTGGGTTTACGTTTTTTATTATATAATATTTGTACTTTTGATATTGATGTAATTACTATAAATTAAATAAAAATAATTAAAACATTTTATATTATAATTAAATAATAGTGGGATATATAACTTATATGAAATATAATAAACTGTAGCAATGAACTGGGAGGTAGTAGCTGCTAGGGCTAAAACTCTGATTTCAGGTAAAAATGAAATGGCTTAATTAGATCGACGGTTGGATTTATAGTTTCTATTAAACTTTCGGTGTTGTTCCTTTAATATATTTTCAAAATACATTAATTTTAATATTTTAAAATATATTAATGTTTTTTAAATATTAAAATCAATCTATTTAAAAAAAATACAGTAGAATAACAACACTAAAAATAAAATGAAGAATCTAGACTCGTTGACTGTATAAAAGTAAAATAATGTAGTGAGGAATAACAGTGCTGGTAGTAAGGGACCACATGAGATGAACAGAGAGAAAAGGGTAAGTGGAGAAAGAAGGAGGGTAAATCGGCAGAGAAAATTATAAAAGAAAAATAAAAAAAATCTCAGCCTTTGATTTAAATATTAATATATCTGAAGGTTGAAAATACGGCTGGTAAGAATGAATATCCCTCAATGGCCTAACTCATAGTTTTGCTACTGCAGAAAAGAAAACACACACACTAAAGGACCCTTGCAAGTCAACATCTGCATTTTTATTAGCAAAGATGAAACTGTGACAAATTATTATTATTTTATGGAAACCATTTATTGACCGTGAATGATGATCCAATCTAAGTTTTAAACATATTTTCTAACTGAATACTAAAACTAATAAATTTATTTATAAAGTATGGAGTGAAACCAAGAAAGTTTGAATTGTAGTCAAGGACAAATGCAACTTTATGATGATAAGTGATGTATTGGCTCCTGGTTTGCTGGTTGCTCTGTTGTCCTAAAGTCTTCATTCAACAACAATCTGGTCCACGAAATAAGAAAAAAAAAATTGCAATTGGGTTGAAGGAGCAAATTTTGTTGTGTTTGGAGTGGAAACTATAACTCAAGATACAAAGTATCTTATGAGATAGAATTCTTGGCTAGACTGAGTTAAAATTTGGACAATGAATTATGTTATCCCTAGTTATAAACAAATCTTTTCAATACGATGTAGAAATTGGGTTTACATTGTGAAATTTTGATGGAAATGTGTTAATGCTATTAAGAGGCTGCAACTTTATTCCTTTTTTTTTTTTTTTTACACTTAGTGTTGTGTTTTATTTTTCTATTTCATTTTCTGCTTAGTTGTGCTTGTTAGGTGTTTTGATTTCTTTGAAAGAGACTTACCATCTTATATTCTTGAAAGGTTCCTTTGATACCATTTAATTATATTTTTGTTAGGTATTACTACTGCTATTACTACTTTAAACACAAAATACCCAAATTATGAAAAAGAATAGAAAATGATTGAGTACAAAAACAATCTTAGGAAGATATTTTATATCAATAAAAGAATTTCTAATTCAAACTAAAAAAAAAAAAACTCTTCCCATATTTACAAGTTTATCACTACTTAAACTCATTATGAAGGTGCCATAATAAATCGTTACTGAATCTTGTCTTTCACTAGTAAAAGAAAAAGTGGGAATATTTAAGAAAATAATTAAAATGCATATGAATGAATATTAATGAAATAAAAGTAAACTTTTTGTAACTAAATCAAAATAATAAAAGAGGTTTTATAAATTAAAAAATGAAGAAGTACTAAACGTAATAGAAAAAAAAAAACAGATAATACGAGTGTAATTTATTTTAAATGGAAAAAATACTTAAAAAATATATTTTTATTGTTTTGCCGCATGTATTCTTTAGTTTATTGAATTACAACATCTTCAATACAGAAATATTAAAAAAAAATCTTCAATCTAATATTAAAATCTTATTAAAAACTCTTATATATATATATAATTGTGCCTCTTAACAATAAAAAATATTTTAATAATTAAATAAGAGTTATCCTATACTATAGATGTTCATATAGACCATTTCTGTTTGCGTAATTCAACATAATAAAATTGTGAATATGCATTACTCATTAGTTTGTTTTTTCTTGTATCACTGCGTTGCCAACGAAAATTAAGTTATTTGTGAGATAATGTTAACGACGCGTATTCGGCCATGTCTTAAAAGCTGACCAACACTCTATCAACTTGCATAAATATGTGTGTGTATACATATTCAATTTACAGTGTTTATTTTAAAAAAGAAAAGGAGTTATTGGTATTACTTGAAATTTGATGAGGGAAACTTGGTTCCGAACAGAACAATGTTATCATTCCTGGTCCACCAGGTTTATTTAGATTGCCCAGGTTAATATTTTATAAACACTAGAGTTTTATTTATTTCATTGTTCAAGTAATAACCATTGTGATTGGTGGTAGTAACAATAATTTGATTGTTACAGTGGAAGAATGATTATAGAATAAGAATTTTGTGGATCTAAGAGCATCTAAGAATTCCCCCATTGTTTATTTAAGATGAAAATGATTAAAAAAAGTGATTGTGTGGATGAGGGTTTGGCATGAGTAGTATTTTATGTTTGGTGTGATTGAAAATGGAATTGAAATGAGAGGAAACAATGAGGCAAAGCCCGTATATAGGTCAGGCTTTTGTGCAAACTGAAAGGACCCACCACCCCATAACAATTCACCTTCTACCCCCGGCAACGCGTGCTTCCATTCCACGTCCATTTCCCTCCCTCTTTTTTTATGACTCTTTTTTTCTTCATATATTATTATTATTACTTCAACATAAGAGAGAGAAGCTAGGCTTCACAAGCATGTGTGTGGTCATCTTCACAAGGACCAGGGTACACATGGATCAACGTTATTACATGGATTAGCGTACATGTATACCCGTAACGTATGCACATCCATTTGTACACAAAAATCACAACCATGCATTACATTACATTACATTATTAACAAAAACATAGCACCCACATGCCCACTTAGCGTCTATAATCATTGCATCAAATACCACATTGCATCTATTTTGGCACACTTCAGGTACGAAACCAAACATCCATAATTCATCCTTCACTCTTTGCTCGCCCCATCAATACCAACAAAAGAATTAAGGAAGGGATAAACCCATGATTTTCTGTCCCCTTTGTTGTTTTTTTTAATCACTCAAAACTGAACACCAATGGCTGGATTTGAGATCCTCAACTACCAGAGATACCCATTCATCGTACGGTCAGGATCCAACTGTCGGCGGCACACAAGATGCTACCTTAAGCCCCTTCACAATCACATAGGCACGCTTCAATTATACAATAATACTAACTTACATATACATACATGTATACATACATCATTACATAATACTATAATGTGCAGTTTGAGACAAGTATTTTATGATGTAGAAATTTTAGGTGCATGTGATTCACCTCAGCAGGCTATGCTGTTCTGTTCATGATTTGTCTTGAGCAAACCAAGGCCTTGTGATCCTCAACAATTATATAGTTTTAAAATAGTGCTAATAATAATACCTGTATTTCTTTATTTCTTCTCCTTTCTTTACTCTTTGTTTAATATATCTGCATTGCTGGACCTGTCTCAGGCATCTCCTCCACAAAACTTCAATCACATTGGTCAAGGCACTGGGATTTCTTTCGCATGCTTCTAGCCTCATGCAATAGCACATTGGTTTCCGTGTCCTCCAAAGAGAATCTTAAATTCCACAACAGTTCTGTTACATTGTTGTGTTCTATTTAATCCCCAACAGTATGCACTGACCACCCTGATGGGGAATGTGAGAGCAGATTAGCAGAGTCTTCATCAAAATAACACAGCCTTGTCTTGTCGCTTAAGTTGGCTTGAATTTGAAAGCCAGAGTGTCTCTTTCTTGCCTTTTGCTTCTGAGATCTCCTTCTGTTCTCTCGTCTTCTTGTTCAGAACAAATTTGTGGTGCCCTCAATTCTAGCAGGTTAGAAGCTGCAATATTCCATTTCTCATAATCTTTTGCTTTGGAAATTCAGTTTTTTCTTATCTGAACATGTGTTTCGTTCTAGTAAGACTTTCAAAACCAAAATCAGTTCAGTATTTATTATGGGTATATTCTTGTTTAAGTTTACAAACTGATTTTTTAAACTGTGGCATGCCCCTCTTCTTCCCTTTCTGCAAGCAAATTTTGTGTCATATTCTATATCATTGTTGTGTAATTTAGACTGTGGGACTGGGTTTGCATAACTTTAATGAGGGTGCTACTGAGTTTTTCTATTGTTGAGAATTGAAGATGATATACTAGTATGTGTTTAAATTTATACTGTCATTAGTGTAATAATTTAATGTAAGATTGTGATATTATATTGTAGAGAACAAACAAAATCCTGAAGAAATTGAGAAATGAGGAATATGCTTTGCATCTTGCGGGGCCAGTGTGGAGAAGTATAGTACATTCTAAAAGATTACACAAACAAAAGCGTAGCCTAAATCATTCACGCCTTAAATCTCTAGAGTAATAGGGATGGATGTCTGCAGATAGTTTAGCAAGGAAAAAATTAATTATGACAAACAAAATTATGGTACACATTCCGTGAATGAGAGAGAAACTGAGGAAGAAAAGTTCAAGGATTAAAAAAACAAGCAAATGGGTTTCCTTATGGCCCTCTAACTATAATGATATTGCTTCTTCGTGCATTCTTTTTAATCTGGGCATATGAAAAGAAGAGAAAATGTCTCCTTGGTCGTTAATTTAAATATTGCAATAATTGAACGGATAACATGAATAATGACATCATGCGTGTGTATGTGTGAGAAGTTGTAATTATGGTAGGAAAATTCAACTGATAAAGGTGTCGGGAGATATTTTTTCTTGCTGGGGTTCAGTCGAATGTGGTCCAAAGTTTTGAAAGGAGAGCAAGCAAGGGAACAGACAAATTATACTAAAAGGAAGTTGATGCTATCATTTTGTATTAGTGTCTCAAGGCCATTGTAACCATGCTTTTGATGAACCATCCTGTTTTCTATATAAAAGCTTTTCATCTATAAACTACATCACTTAAAGCTTATCACTGATATATAACTTATGTGAAGGCATGAAGCTACAAGTCTGAGTACAAATTTTCTACAAAGAAGACTTAACTGTGTAGCACTAGTTCAAAGTTCATTTTCTCAGAAGCTAAGTACATCACCGATGGAGAAGCTTGTGAGGTCCTGCGACAAAGAATACATGAGGATGGCAATGTTAAAACACGAAGAAACCTTCAAAGAGCAGGTAATTCTCTTTCTATTCCTTCAGGATATATATCTTCTTCAATCACGAATACTAGAGCCTTAAAATCCTGAGAATGTTTTTAACAGGTATATGAACTACATCGTTTGTACCGAATTCAGAAGATACTGATGCAAAATATGGAAGCCAGAAGAGGTGTTGAAGTAAGCCAAGAAGAGTGGTACTTCAAGAATGCGATTAGTTTAACTCATAAAGGAGCACAAGAAATGAAGTTTGACCTTGAACGGCCAGCAGAGGAGCACATTGCAGAATCAGAAGATGGGGTGCTAGGAGTCATAGATGAGACTGAGATTGAGCTAACATTAGGCCCCTCAAGTTACAACCGTAGGAAGAAAGTTGAGACACCACTAACTTCAGATTCAGGACACAGCTTGTCTTCTTCTTCCAGTGGATCAAGCCGTGTAAACAAGACAAGATGTCATGGCAGTCTTACCACAAGAGAAGAATCAAGTGGAAGCATAATTCGCCTTGTCCAGGTGCCTGGTTCAACCCCAGGGTGCCAAAGTGGAATTAGAAACAGTTTTGATGTAGAAGAACAATTAAGACAAGAGAGATTAAAACAGTCACCTTGGCTTTTTCAAGTGTTGAATCTGAACATGACTTGAAAAGAAAAATCTATGGTCAATGTGATATATTTTATGTTTATGTTTTAAGAGTTTAGACTAACTTTGTGGATGATGTTTGTGTTGAATGTTCAGCCGAATTATTGAGTGTAGTGGGATTTGATGTGTGTATCGTAAGATCCCTTTTTTTTCCCTGATGCCCAAACCCATTACTATTCACAAGTCACATGCCACTACTACCACTCCTTCACACTAAAAGCCATGAAAAAATCATCCTTTCATACATTACCGAGGACAACTATATGAATTAAATACCACTTTCTCAGAAACGCTGAGATATTTCATTTTAATTACATTCTCACCTCCACATTCAGTCTTTTAACAAAACTTTTAGATACCAATTTTCCTTAAAATGACAAAAAATTGTCTATCAATAGATCTCTCTGAAGCAACTGAACCCAGTGGTGATAGAAGTTAGAAATTAGATAGCAAATACATCAAGCCCTACTAGTCCTATTTATGTCATCTTGGCCTTTCCCATACAAGCTTCTCACCAATCTTAATATCTCTAACCGACTTTTGCCTATAATTCAGTGTATTTGTACCACTACAAAGTTCTGGTTGCATATCTCAAGTCCTATGTATTGGATAAGTGAATTGAATTAATACCCCAAACTACCTAAAATTAATACTCCAAGGAGGGGTCCAGAACAAAAACAATGTTTTGGGTAAGAGTAGAAAACAAACAGGATTCATTTGACAATGTTGTTGTTTACTTCCCTCAACGCATTAAGTAGGCAAAATATTTTTTTTTTTCTCTCCCCATTGTGATTCATTCTCCACTTATCCTTCACACACCGCACACAACTTAGAAGCCAACAAGATGTTGGAGATCTAATTCCTGTCTGCCATGGAATGGACATCAGATTCTCCAGCTAATATTTAAACATCTATTAACATACTTACGTTAGGTCTGTCCCGAAATATGTATAACTTATAACTATGTTTGATGCCTTTAGAATATGCATGAATCGAACCCAAACCATGATCTCCTTTCTTTTCATGATTAGGCTCAGACATCATCACGGACATTGCTAGGCTGTCACTCGAACCATATTACCAAGTTTTTATCCCAAAGGACTCAATAATTCAAAGACAGACAGACCCCACTAACTGCTGTTACCAGATGTTGTATTCTTCCAGGGATCTTAAGGTCGTTCGAAAGATGTAGTGTCGTTGTCGCTCTACTGTTCCAAGTTGACCCGCATAATATTCATTTTTCTTTATAATACCATTAACTCGTTCAGAAATTTTATAAAATTCTACTTTCCTCGTATTTACACCAATAACCCTTTGTTCCATTTTTTTTTTTTCTGGAATGTTGAATGAAATCGTGGCCAAAACACGAATAATTTCCGTTCCTCCTTTTCTCCTTGATCACAGACACAGAATTATTAACATTTGAATCTTCAGCAAGAAGCTATGCCCTTTCAAACGGAACAGAACAAAATTTACAATGAATAAAAGATTTTTTTTTTTCTGAGTATTCAACACAATACATCACTATATGTGAGTTGATTCTTACAAATTGCAAAAAGTGAAGATGATGGTATGTAAGATTTTATATTTGCTGGATTCTTGGGAAGCGAACACTCGACATGGAGAGATTCAGCATCAACCAGTGAGGGCATATAACAGATCAAGATATCTTCTGGAATTAGATATTTGTAAATAGTGTAAGATTTCGAAAGTGATGACATAATAATTTCAAAAAATATTTACTTAAAAATTATAACTACTTGTATACTATAATTTGGCATGATGGATGTGGCATCTCCAACATTGTTGATTAGAGCAGAGATTATGTTCTAACGATGGCAGATGATAAATTATTGATTTTATTATTATTTTGGAATCATAGAGCATTCATGTAGCCACTGGGCTGCAATGCAAGCAATAAATAAGAAATTCTGTGTTACTTTTCACCACTCTTTACAAATTACATATTAGAGTTCTTGGGCGTAAGGATCATGAAAATTTAATCTTCACGAGTATAACAGTGAAGTAAAACTAGCCCTGTATACAATAAGCCTCTGAAAACAAAGATAGAACTTGTACCCTGCACATTAGGATATAGAATGGCGTCGATTTTTGTCAGGTTTTACGCGACCTTTGACAGGGTTGGTGGCAGCACCGCCACGTGAAAAAGGAGAAAGACGTCCAAGTTTTTTAGACACTGAGTTCATGAAAGATTTTCGAGGGAGAGGAGGCTTATCAGCGGAGGGTGAAGCATACATTCCAGGACTGCTTGATGCTGATCTAAGGGAAGATCTTTCGATCTCTTTTAGTTTCATTTTCAACTTCACTATCTCTAGTTTCAGCTCGTCGTTTTCTCTTCGTAAGTTGGAGAACTCGTTTGACACTGGATTAAGCTCGTTGGGGGATAGATTGGCCTTGTCGCGAAAATTATTAGGAGAATCCCAACCTACACTACCATCCATGGAATCTCGAAGGCGTTGTTGTTCATAGTAGAGAACTTGAACCACCATTTGAACGGGAAGCCTGTCGTTTTGAGCAGCGTGTGCACACGCATCTCGTGATAACTTCTGGCAATCCATCACGCTGCACACTTTCTTTTTCTCCGTGTCGCTTAGAATTGGATGAGCCTGAGATTTGCAAATTTTTTTACTTTATCACCAGCAATATATGATGCTTTCATAGAACTGATAGAACATTAGTGTTAGTGTTGTAAGTTTAATATTGTTATGTGGTGACATCAAAATCTAAAGCCAACTCAAATGTGGTAAAACCTCAGTGTATGTGCTTTCTAGAAGAGAAATCCAATGTTGGCTTTGCAAAATGAGTACAAAAATGATGCCTAATTTAATATACAGTACAAGTTGCAGCCTCATGGGTTTAGAAGCTTACCTTAAGATAGATGTCTATGGCCCTATACATCCCATCCTCTGTTGATCTAGCTTGTTGGGGAATCAGTTCAGCTAGAGTGATGAATTTTGAAACAGTTAAATTTCTGTCGGTGGATACTTCAGCGAGGTAGTTCTCCATTAGCTTTCCAATCCCATACATGTCACTTTGGGGAGGAGAAAAATATTCATCATCTGCATTATAGGCTGAATGTTTTTCATTTTCAAATTGTAGGTAATTCACCATGATTCGCTGCACTGTATCTACATCAAACAGTGTGTCCCCAGTGAAGGAATAAGAAGGAATGAGAAGATCATCTAAAACAGCCTGTCCTAGCTGCAGAGCCATCCTCTTTTCCAAATCAAGCCTGCAAGCAACTGTAGTCTCCAGATATATGGCTGCCCGAAGCAACATAGAAAGAAAGCTCACTGACATTGCATTCTTCTCCTTTGGCAGAAGGCTCACTAATGTCTCTAAAACAACCCTCTTCTCGTGTTCCTCCTGTGCCTCAATCTCTATCTTCTTTCTACCCTTTCCGAATATTTCCTGCTCCACAACAAGAATTTTTCATGAATCACTGTGCTTTTTGATTACTTGTGATAATCAATCACTGTTATTTGTTATAATCAACCATACAAACTACTTTTTTGCTTTACGTATATCATCTAAGGCCATGCAACATCTTATCTTAAACCATCATGTATGGTCATTAGTTGATTCTTATAATAATTACCATAAAAGTCACATCAACACTAATTTCTGACTGTTTGATACTGTAAAATTTTGTATACTCAGAATGCATGAACGTTGAACTCATTGTACTTGTCAATAATGTGACAATTATTAGTGATAATATGTGACTGAATGAAAATTTATTTTGTATTTTGAAACAATTATTTCTTAAAAGTAATCACAAATGAATCTTTTCATGGCACTAAGTCAATACATAAAACCACGTTTATTTGTATGTTTTCCAGTTTTGGGTAAAGGGTCATAGTCTTACCAAACCTCGGAGAGATTTCTGTGCATATAGCATAATGATGGGACCGAGAGCAAACTGTTTAAACCCTCTTGCCATCATTGCAATTACCACTCTCTGAAAAATGTCAATTCTGAGAATTGTGAAATCTTCTGCCCACCATTGAACTACTGGCCTTTGGTGAGATGCCATGCCATCACTGCTAATGTCAGTTCTCAAAGATGAAAAGAATTGGGTCTCCTTTGAGGCTATGAACGCAATAGCATCTATGCATCGACTCACCAATTTTGCTTTTTCTGCAATTGGAAGGAACCGTTCGGACACGTGTAGGATAGAAACAGCCCCTGAAATAGTCTTCAGTGCCACTTCATTCAAGTATGAATCAGCCCTTCCCACCAAGTTTCCAACTGAATAATCCTCTGTCATCTCAAGATACTCCGCCACACACCGAAGCATAGCAATGTTTTCAACACTAATCTCGAAGTTTATCCCGTAGCAGAATTTTGTTGCCAGTTCAAATGCTTCTGCTCCACCAGGGACATCATAGAGTTCAATGAATGAAACATCTTCGCCACTGGATTCTTTGACCAGTTTCTCTATGTAGCCACACTTGGAAACTAACGGAAACTGCAAATTATATCACAACTACAATTCATTAACTCAAACTTAATATTCTCTTTTGTGTTTGAGTTGGTTCACTACCTTATGTAAGGAAAACGAAACTTCGCCAACTTGTACGGTGACATCACTCGGAATCTCATGAGAAAAAGCCCTGCAATCAAATAGTTCAAGTCAGGGGTTTCCAGTAACTTTCTTTATATCCAAAAAAAGGGTTAAGGTTAGCAATCAGCAAATGTATGTTACATAAGAAAAATTTGTTACAAGAGCCACCAAAGAAGGAGTTTTAGAAGATGAGAAACACACCATCCGCTTCCTCTCTTCATGGTGCTAGAAATAAGCTCCTAATTCTGAGAGACAAAATCAGCAGCAGCTAGCTGTAGTAGATTTCCCTTGTCACCATCGACCAATGTCAGAGACAGAATTGTAAGTCGCTATAGTTTCATTACCGTACGGTTGACGATGTAGCAGAAAGAAAGGCAGCAAAAACATTAAGACAGTTGAAAGCTCTTAAATTTATATATAATATATAACTTGAGGGAAAAAGGGTAAGGGAGCAGAGTACTTACTTTGTATTATATATATGTTTATCCCTTTGTAATATTACTGAAATGAGAAGCTTCAGGGTGAACAGAAGAAGAACAGGTATTGGGCAATAATAAGGGGAGTTAGGAGGAGCTGAAGGGCACGAACAAATAATGAACTTTTATGAAATCCGAAGGTAGGGTCTTGGTGCATGCAAGAAAATGAAGCTTATTGAGGGTACAGGGAGGAGTGGGAGAGGTACTTTGGACGTAATGAGTAGGAAGAGGGGCAAAATATAAGCGTGGAGATTGTGATTGTGTTTGTGATGTGTGGTGTGTGGTTTGAGTGAGTTAGAGTGTGAAGGATGAGATAGTTGGATGCTGGTTGGCGTCTACCGGGGTCAGCACTTTTTCCACATGAAAGTGTCAAGCCACAAAGCCTTTCCTATCAGAGCAAATAGACTATAGCTCAGTCCTTCCAAAAAAGGTTGAATTTATGTTTACTTCTTCAGAGAGACTAGTCTTCACCTTCAATTCAGGATATCATTGTACATGCTTGCAGGGAAAAGAAAAGGGGTTATGAACATGAACATACATGTTGATACAAAGTTATCGTAACTGCCAAAGGAGAAAATGGTTGAAGTTTAACCACCATGATGGATAAATCTCACATCCTAGGCCAATTTTTTTTTTTTAATCTGAGGTTGCTCAAAAGCATAAAAGCTCAAAAACATAGTTCAAAAATCCAAATCCATAAAATTATAATGCAATAAAGTAATTTGAAATGTATTTTGAAAACAAGTCTTTGATGTAGCTCTTCTGTATGATAGGTCACATCAGAGGCAAGTTTTATACTTGGTGTTTGACATCCTGCTATAGATGCAAATGGAAGACTTAATTCAAAAGCCTTTAAGTAAAATTGTTTTCTTCGCATAATCACACGATTCTTTCCTTCTGGGTTAGTGGAAATCAAATAACATATAGTATAAAAAAAGATAGGAAAGAGAAATATGCTTAACAATTTATACCGATTCATCAATTAATCAATTAGGTTCGCTAGATAGACTACTGCTCCAAAGTATATTTCGAGTATTCTTTAAACTTATAACCATTCTTAAGTAACACATTGAGTATTTTTTTTCAAATCACTCATAGATCAATATAGTATTTTTCTTTCCAAGTCATTTCTAACTCAACTGAATATTTTTTTCCAAATCATTTCTAGCTTAACTAGATATTCTTTAAGCTCCTAACCACTCTTGGTTACTCTCTTGAGTATTTTTTCCACAAGCCACTACTGGCTTAGTCGAATATTCTTTGCTCTTGGTCACTCATGGCTCAACTGAGTATTCTTTAAGCTCCTAGCCACTTCTGACTACTCCCTCGTGTATTCTTTTCATGAGTGGCTAAAATGATAAAATTAGTTACTAACTTAATTAGAGACTAACTTAGAATCTAATAATATAAGTGGCTAAAACATTAATTATTTTGAATTAATTGGTTACTAAATTGAATAATTACTTTTATTTTGTAGTTATTTAGCAACCAAAACTTAATTTGATGGTTATTTTGGTCACAATTAGCAACTATTTTATTTGGTAGCTAAAATTAATGTCTAAATAGCTTTTTTCTTGAAATGACTCCTGACTTAGTCGAATATTCTTTGTACCTAGCCTGACTAGGTGAGTTTTCCTTGCCTTTTAGCCACTCATGGCTAACATAAGTAGGTTGATCACTAGTATGATCAAACGATCATTTAGTCTTACTATTGGAAAGTGTCGACGAATACAAGGTTTAGGTTTTCTCTTCTAGTTCAGATCATCTAAGAAGGGGTTACATCTTTTGACAAATACAAGGGTAAGCACTATCTCCTAAGTTGTCATATGAGCACTCTATCCTAGGTAGTTGTATGAACAGTCTTAGTGTTCTCCTTAAAACTTTTACAGACCATAGATTTGGTAGAGTATCTGCTCTAAGCGCAAGGATATCTCACTTCTTGAAAGCTTTGCGAGATGGTCAATATCTAAGCAACATTTTAGCACAGTGTGACCTCAGCCATGTTAATTTTCTACTTGATGGAAAGCTTTACATAGGCGTTTGAAGAAGATAGTCGTCGAGAGATTGTTTCTATCCATTAAGTTGCTTCAACTCTTCTGATGTACTTGATAAGTACCAATTTTGAGTGCTTTTATACATGAGAAATATTGAATACTTGTGGGTTTAAGTGTTATTTAAAATAGTAATTACTCCCAATTTTAGAGTTTTTGGATTTAAATTTATGTTTTGAGTCCTGAGTTAAAGGAAATCATTTAATCTCAATTATTGTGGAATTTCAGGTATAAAAGAATGAAGAAAATGATAGATTGGAAGATTCATGAAGAAAAGAAATAAAAAGTTTAAAATAGAAAAAACCCAAGAGAAAAATCACTTAACCTAGGCCCAAAACCAAGTTTAAAAGGAGATTTTTAGGGTTTTGAGATGCATGAAGGCCTAGAGGACGGAGGCAGACGACTAGAATCAAGATTTTCTTCTCCTCTTGCAATCTTCCTTTCATTGGGTTGTAATGGCTACCATGGGTAGCTAATTCTTCATCTTTGCGATTGAATGTAATCTTTTGAACTCATTCATATTTTGGTGATTTTTATATATAATATTCAGTTTCTACTCAATTAGTATTTTCATCTTGTGCTTAATGCTAGATTTTATCTGATCAATAGAGTCTTGATTTTGATTCTTAAATTTAACTGGGAAGTACTTTTGAGTTTCCAACCTAGATGAAAATACTCAATATATTGGAATACTAGGGATAGGTTTCGATGTATTGATTGCGTATAACATCTGTTCTTAATGCTAGGTAATTTACTAAATAACTGAGGGATCAGTGTTTAGGAAAATTTTCTTATGAATTTCATATCAGAGGAATCAGTGTGAATGATTTTTATATGTGCCTCAATTGTGAGTAGTTACGGATATTGTATGTTTTTATCAAATCCATAATATGAATGAGGGAGATAGATGAAGTTCAATCCCAGAGTTCTTCTAGATCTTGAAAACTTTCTTTTTAATTGCTATTCATTCTTGAATTGTCTTTATTGTTTATTAATTTAAATTACTCTCAATTCATCTTGAAACATTTAATTGCTTGCTTAGCCAGTTGTCAATTTAAGATTTGATAACAAAATTGTTCTTTGTGGGATCGACATCCAACAGTCCTTTATGTGTTTGTCTAGTTTGAATATGGATGTTTGCATTAAATGTACTCCATGCAACTTTGAAAACCTTATTCTTTATGCATCATCCTTAATTGTTGAAATATAAACCCACACACACATATTTATAGTATTAGTTTAATCTATGTGCATATCGTGCGTGTATCATCTCATCTTAAGAGCACACTTTATCATAATAAAAAAATATTCCACAGTACTGTATTGTCTGACAGATGATGTAACACGTGCGTCTTTCATGATGTGTTGTTAAAATTGATCATCTTGAAGATTGTACATGATCATGTTTTTATGCTTTGTGGTTTTCCGTGCTTAATAATTTTTCCTTAATAGGGGATGAATAAGAAGAGGAACAACTTCTTACATCATCATGTTTTGTAATCAACAAATCTATAAAAGGTTGGCTTACAAATAATGATTATACAAAAACACATGACTCATGATGATGATGAATTTTTCAAAAAGCTCAATAAATTTGATATTTATAATCTAAAAATTAAGAATGGGAAATAAATTGCTCTAAAATATTTGATGGAAGAGGAGTTACAAATGAAGAAGATATAGAATAAAAATAAAGAGGAGTTACAAACAAAAAAAGATGCATATCTCTTGAAGAAATTTGATAAACAAGAAAGTAGAAAAAAAATCAGATTCTAACCATTCGTAGGTTTAATATTACTACCATATGGAATCCATGATAGACAAATTAGATAAAGTTGATAAAATAGAAATACAATTAAAAATGTCCAATTGAATGAACATATGATCTTATACAAGAAAGAGACAAATAAAAATTACAAGAAAAAAAAAAAGGAGTAAATCACTTATTGAAAAAAATGAAAATTGATTTAAATTTCAATTAAACAAATGTTTAGAGGAGAATTGATTTGAAATTCAATTAAACAAAATTTAGAGAAGGAGAAATGTCAAGAATGTGTTTAATATCTTTTGTTTAAATTAATTTTAAGAAAATTTTTAATTTCTAAATATTATTTAGATGGAGATAAAAATATATTTAATTATTATTTAGATTTATGAAGTTAAAATTAACACATGGTTAGTATTTAATATTTTGTTACATTTTTTTCTATATATAAAAAATATATAAATAAAAATACATAACAAATTCCTCCTCATAATATATTTTTTATATTTTCAAATTATATTACCAACATATAAAAATCTAGTAGGGAAATTGTGTTGTTCAAAACCGTAAAATTTATGTCAAGAATTTATCAATGAAACTACATATATTTTCTGAAATAACATCATTCTTATTCATACTGGAGATAAAAAGTCACAGGCACTAAAAAGATAGAAAAAAAGAGATATTAATGTTTTTTAATTTTAAAAATGTTCTTTGTAATTTTTTAAATTTCTTTTAGCGTGTATCAGCCCATTAAATCATTCATACACAGATCTAGCTATATATTTTTATTCAAATATTTAAAATATATCAAGTTAATTACCTCTACTCAGTTTGGCAAATTTATTATGACAAATAAATATTATGTATATATATAATTTATTATTAGTATGAAATATTTATTAACATGATCGATAACTAATATTTCTTGAAATCGATCCTCTTTAGTAGAATTTCTTCTCTTAATAAATATTTTTATTTATAAAAGATCTTATAAAAATCGTATTAGTCATAATGCACTAATAATTTATCGAGTGGGTAACGTACATGTGAACTAACTGTATGAAAGAACTGATATCATGGGTCCCTTGGATCATCTCACTTTTAGATATACAGTAAAAGAAAAAAATTCAAACATTGGCACCTGGGTGTTGTTAGTGTTGTTGCAGGGTAGTGATAAGATATTTGGTGGTAGCTCTTGTTCTTAAATCTTCTTAGTGAAAGAGAAACAACGGAGATTTTCTGTGGTTATATAATAAACACATACATAGACCCACATACAGTGTATGACCATATTTTTATGTTTAGTGATTTTCAGCTCTTAGTCAATATTATAGAATGTTGGAGTTTTTCTTAATACAGAACATGAATACGAAGAGGAACAACTTCTTATAACATTATTCTTTACAATAAGTAAATTTAAAAAAATTAACTTGTATTTATACAAACTACATTACTCAAAATGTTGAACTTTTGAAATCAATAAATTTAAAATTTTAGTAAGAATTGAGAATAAAGAAAAAAAAATCTGAAATATTTCATTAAAATAAAACTTAGTTACAAATGAAAAAAATATAAAATAAAAATGAAAATAAAAAAGATGCACATCTCTTGATGAAATTTGATGAAGAAAAGTAGAAAAGATAGAAGAAAAACACATCCTAACATTTATCTAAGGTTTAATATTATTACCATAAAATTCATAAAATATAAAGAATATAAGGTTGGTAAAAGAAGAAATCCAATGAAAAATATCTAATTTAATGAAGACGTGATCCTACACAAGAAAGACACAAATAAAAATTATAAATGAAAAAGAAGGAGAAATTATGTGATTATAAGATCGAATCTGAAATTTGAAATTCAAATAAAAAAAGTAAAGAATTAATATCAAGAATTTGTGCTCCATATCTTTTATTTAAATAATGTTTTAGGAAAAATTTGAAGTTTCAAATATTGTTTGAATAGATAAAAAATGTATTTAATTATTACTTAGATTTATGAAGTTCAAATTAAACATTATTAGTATTTAATATTTTGTTAATGTGTATATAAAATATATAAATAATAAATTCTTCCTCATAATTATCTTTTATATTTTCAAATTATATTACCAAAACACAAAAATCTAGTAGGAAGGTGTGTTGTTCCAAACCCTAAGATTTATGTAAAAAATGTATGAATGAAACTAAATATATTATTTGAAATGACATAGTTGTTGTTCATACTGGAGATAAGCAGTCACATCCACTAAAAAGATAGGAAAAAATATATTTACTTTTTTAAAATTTTAAAATGTTCTTTGTAATTTTTTAAATTTCTTTTACCGTGTATGGGCCCATTAAATCATTCATAGATCTAGCTATATTTTTTTAATCAAAATATATCAAGTTAATTACCTCTACTCATTTTAGCAAAATTATCTTGATAAATAAATATATATATATATATATATATATATATATATATATAATTCTATTATTAGTATGAAATATGTATTAACTTTATCAATAACTAATATTTATTGAAAGTGGTTCTCTTTAGTAGAATTTCTTCTCTTAATTAATATTTTTATTTATAAAAGTTCTTATAAAAATCAAATACAGTGTTAGTCAAAATCCATTAATAATTTATTGAGTAGGTAAGGTGCATGTGAACTAACTGTATGAAAGAACTGATATCATGAGAGCCTTGGATCACTCACTTTTAGATCTACAGTAAAAAAAATCCTAGCATTGAGTGTTGTTGCAGAGGTATAGTGATAAGATATTGTGGGCAACATTGGTGGTAGCTCAAAGATCTTAGATAATGAACAGCCAGCACATGTAGCCATCAAGGGCACATTCATGATCTTGCTCCCTCATCATGCATAATAGGTCAATAACGGTCCCTTTTACAATGCAGACTGGTCACAGGACAGAAAGATCATTCATGCAAATCCATGTCAGAAGCGAATGAGTTTTTCCATGGACCTTTTCCTTGGATTATTGGCCCTCCAAATAATAATGCATCACATAAATCTTACCGCCATCCGTCAAACTAAAGCATGCCCTACAACACCTCACTACCATCATTTCCATTTCCATCAATGCATTACCTCTCATACTTCGTTAACCACAAAGCAACAAACCAGAATGAAAAGCATAAACAACCTGAGTGCATGCCCTAAAGTAGCTAGCCCTGCTTGTCGGATTTGCTTGCATGGGGTGTGTCTCTCATATCCACGTCTCACTCATCTACACTACTATCAGACAAACCGATAACCATGTATATACTGTTACACCATCATCCAATAACTGCAGAAATATCCATGCCGAACTATTACTTCAGTTGGTGTTGCCTCAAATTATCTGCAAGAAACTCTCTTCTTTCTTACTAGTAAAGGAACAATAAAAAAAATGGCTTAACAGGTTGAAAGATATTGAAGAATTGACTATTATCCAGTATATTATTATAGTTGTTACTTAAAATAATTGTTTAAGTGGCATAAAAATACAATTTATTGGGATTTCACTATTCCTAAATGAGCTTTTACTAAAGGAAGTATCTTTTATTGTTGATGAAAAAAATTAACCTTTGATATTATGTGGATATAATGAGAAGTATATATTATAATATTAATATTTTTTTTTTTACTTTATCTTGTTCAATAAAGTTGTGTTTAGTTGGAGTCGACGGTAAACTACGATAGAACGGCAGAATTATTTTTGTTTGGTTGAGATGATTTGTGCTGATTTAGAAACGCGGAAAGGAGGAAGACGACGAGGGCTTTATCTGCGCTCCACTACGAAAAAAAGGAGGAAAAACCACGGTAACATATGTGTAAATATATTTCTAACCTTGCATGTGCTTCTACAGTATCCACCATTGTGTAAAGTTACATTGCATGCATGACAACACCCTTGGCAAAGATTTCGCCAACACCTTTGACAGAGATTCTTCTGAGAGTTGGCAGGGGAATCATGATTGCATTTGATGGTGGTTGAGAGATTTGAATTCACAATTAAAAAGGGACGTTAGAAATAGTGTGGTTATTGGTTGAATCTTCTCATTCCTCTTGCTTTGGCTATCTGTTTCGTCTTTTTTGTGACTCATTATTTAAAGGTCTATGGTGGATGAAAAAGTTGGTGACTTGGTGTGTTATCGTAGAATTTTGTGGTCGTAAGAGAACATAGCGGCGGAGGTCGACGGTGAACAAGATTCATCAAAGCGATGAGATTCAAACTTAGTGATAATCGATTATGACAGAAAGTATAATTGATTATACGCATATTTTGGCAAGCATAATCAATTATCCTGATACCATAATTAATTAAGTATCAAATTTTATACATATAATCGATTATCTTCTTCCAATAATCGACACTACAAAAAAAATATATTTTATCTATAGAATATTACATACGAATATAAATCCATAGATAAATTAATCATTACATACAGAATATTTCATACGAATTAATTTCGTATGTAAATTAAATATTATATACGAAATATTAGTTACGGATTTTATCCGTATGTAAATTTAAATTAATAAAAAATTTATAAAATTTTTCATATGCTTTTATATATAAATTTATAATATATATATATATATATATATATATATATATATATATATATTTTATTTTTAGTTTATTTCATTTTTTTTTCTATAAATATATTTCATAATAATTTTTTTTCTCTATCATATATTTGAATGATGTTTACATTCAAACTAAGTTCTCTTTATATATATATATAAGGGTTATTATCGTATGCTTTCTTT